>Ga0154020_10000214_pt1 | contig 68251 bp, 65 predicted proteins | sample Klosneuvirus_201_FD_109709 | JGI IMG/M metagenome (GOLD analysis project Ga0154020, IMG submission 109709) | Active sludge microbial communities from wastewater, Klosterneuburg, Austria - Klosneuvirus_20160825_MG | ecosystem: Engineered > WWTP > Aerobic digester > Activated sludge | place...
AACGCTCAATGCAACACAATTAAAAGCATTATCCGATACTACTAATAAACTGATCGTCAATGGTAATCAAGGCGATTATGTGCACATTACCGATGATGGATGGCAAGATAAAGGGATTTACAAAATGGTATGCAACCTATACCAACGCCGATGCTCAATTGCTCGTGGGTGTTAATGTCATGGTGGAATTCGTTTAAACCATTCTATAATGGGCAGTACGCTGGCATTGCTTCGAAAAACAAATCCATCTGGATTTTTTAATGAATACAAGTGATACTGCCCTATCTTCGGTTCCTTCCACAGCTACACCCACACCCGCTCTTGAAATCAGCACTTCTCGCCAATTTTTATCTTGGATGGCAGAGCAACGGTTTTCGATTGCATTTACAACCTATCAAATTGGTAAGGTCTATTTTATTGGTTTAAGAGCAGGCAACGATTTATCGGTTTTTGAGCGTAGTTTTAATCGTTGCATGGGGTTATGTGCGTCAACCAACGGTTTATACATGAGCAGCTTGTATCAAGTGTGGCGCTTTGAAAATGTGTTGGAACCTGGGCAACAGCAAGATGAGTATGATCGATTGTATGTGCCGCAGGTAGGTTATACCACCGGTGATTTGGATATCCATGATATGGCGGTGGATAGCGATGGTCGTTTGATATTCGTCAATACGCTCTTTGGTTGTTTGGCCACTTTGAGTGAGACGCACAGTTTTAAACCGTTATGGCAACCATTCTTTCTGAACAAGTTAGCAGCAGAAGATCGCTGTCATTTGAATGGTCTGGCCATGAAAGATGGTCAACCCGCTTATGTTACAGCGGTTAGTCAAAGTAACATTGCCGATGGCTGGCGCGACCATCGTACTAATGGCGGTGTTGTCATAGATGTCGCACGAAATGAAATAGTCTGTTCAGGATTATCCATGCCTCATTCGCCGCGTTGGCATCAAGGCAAATTGTGGGTTCTTAATTCAGGAACGGGGGATTTTGGTTTTGTCGATTTGCATACTGGGCGTTTTGAAACGGTGTGCTTCTGTCCTGGATATATGCGCGGACTGAGTTTCCACGGTGATTTTGCGTTAATCGGGTTATCCAAATCACGGGAAAATAAAACCTTCAGTGGCTTGGCATTAGATGACAATCTTAAATCACATCAGGTCGAGTCGCGTTGCGGGATTCAGATAGTGGATTTACGAACGGGTGATATGGTCCATTGGCTTCGTATGGAAGGTGTGGTTAACGAATTGTACGATGTGATTCCGTTGCCAGGGATTAGGCGACCCAAAGCACTCGGTTTTAAAACAGACGAAATTCGTCGCTTATTGAGCATTGAAAGTTGATTGCAAGATCAATTCACGATAATCAATTTCATTGACTACTTTGTAATTTTCTCGTAACCCCTGTCATGAGGTGGTTTATTGGGATCGTTAAATTACGTTTATTCTCTTTTATATGTGAACATGATAGGTGTTTATAAGTTAAGATAATTTATGTAAGCTCTTAATGGTTTTGTGCCAATAGATCATATTCCTTTAATACTTTAATGTGCTTGAAAACAAATAAGCAGTATACTGTTCGGTCTTTTTTTAATTTTTTTGTATAACTAACATTATATTTTATGAAGAATTACCTTTTCACTTCAGAGTCTGTTTCAGAGGGACATCCTGATAAGGTTGCCGATCAAATTTCTGATGCTGTTTTAGACGCAATTCTTAGTCAAGATAAAAACGCCAGGGTGGCTTGTGAAACATTGTGCAGTACTGGATTGATTGTGTTATCCGGAGAAATTACTACACATGCATCCGTCGATTACAATATTATCGCGCGTGAAACGGTTAAAAACATAGGATATACCAGTTCAAATATCGGTTTCGATTCCACAACCTGTGCAGTTTTGACGGCTTTTAATAAACAATCTCCTGATATCGCTCAAGGCGTTAATCGTTCGAAAGAAGAGGAAATGGACCAAGGGGCCGGTGATCAAGGATTGATGTTTGGTTTTGCATGCGACGAAACGCCGCAACTTATGCCGATGCCGATTTATTATGCGCATCGCCTGGTTGAACGACAAGCACAGCTGAGGAAAAGTGGAAGGTTATCTTGGTTGAGACCTGATGCAAAATCACAAGTCTCGGTTCGTTATGTGGATGGTAAACCAACAAAAATTGAGACCGTTGTGATTTCAACCCAGCATGATCCAGAGATAGCCTATCAGGACTTGAAAGCAGCCGTTATCGAGGAGATTATCAAGCCCGTATTACCCAAGGAAATGATGAGTAGTGACACGAATTATCTCGTTAATCCGACGGGTCGTTTTGTGGTTGGCGGACCGATGGGAGACTGCGGTTTGACCGGACGGAAAATTATCGTCGATAGCTATGGAGGATCTGCTCCTCATGGTGGCGGTGCGTTTTCTGGTAAAGATCCTTCAAAAGTGGATCGTTCAGCGAGTTATGCTGGCCGTTATGTTGCTAAAAACATTGTGGCCGCGGGTATTGCTAGCAAATGCGAAGTGCAAGTCGCTTATGCGATAGGTGTTGCAAAACCTGTTTCGTTAATGGTCAATACGTTTGGAACAGGTAAGATCGACGATGACAAAATAGTGCAGCTCATTGAAAAACATTTTGATTTGCGTCCGAGAGGTATCATTTACGCACTCGATTTATTGCGACCCATTTATGCCAAAACAGCCGCTTATGGACACTTCGGTCGTGATGAAGCCGATTTCACTTGGGAACGTACTGATAAGGCTAATCAACTTCGTGCCGATGCGGGATTGTAAGTTTTAAATAGGTAATGCAATGAGTTAATATAAGTTAGAGTTTTTCTAGTCCCCTATGCTAAGGAGCGCTGCAACGGTTTTTCCCGTGAGGCTTGGCATTGAGGATATCGTTACAACGGCGCTCGTTCATATTGTTAAGGAGATTAATTATGAACGCTGTGCTCAATTCTGGCGTTGGTTCATTCACTGACTATAAAGTAGCCGATATTTCATTGGCGGAATGGGGGCGAAAAGAAATCGCCATTGCAGAAACGGAAATGCCCGGTTTGATGGCGTTACGCGCCGAATACGCGAATCAAAAGCCATTAGCAGGTGCGCGTATTGCGGGTTCCTTGCACATGACCATTCAAACCGCTGTGCTGATCGAAACGCTTGTGGCGCTAGGTGCGCAAGTTCGTTGGGCCTCTTGTAATATTTTCTCGACACAAGACCACGCTGCTGCTGCGATTGCGGCAAAAGGCATACCCGTTTTTGCTTACAAAGGTGAATCTCTCAAAGATTACTGGGATTACGCGCATCACATTTTTGAATGGATGGTTGATGGGCAGGAAAGTGGCGCCAACATGATTTTGGATGATGGCGGCGATGCTACTTTGTTGTTAATTCTAGGCACCAAGGCCGAGAAAGATCCTGACGTTATTGCGCATCCTAACAATGAAGAAGAAACGGCGCTGTTTAATTCCATAAAAAATAAGCTCGCTTCGCATCCCAATTGGTATTCGCAGAATCTCGCGAGAATTCGTGGTGTCACTGAAGAAACCACCACGGGTGTGCATCGGTTGTATGAAATGCAGAAAAATGGTGAATTGCCTTTTCCTGCGTTTAATGTCAATGATTCGGTTACCAAATCAAAATTCGATAATTTATACGGTTGCAGAGAGTCACTCGTTGATGGCATTAAACGTGCAACCGATGTGATGATTGCAGGAAAAATTGCGGTAGTGTGCGGTTATGGTGATGTGGGTAAAGGCTGCGCGCAATCACTGCGAGGTTTAGGAGCAACCGTCTGGATTACCGAAATTGATCCTATCTGTGCTTTGCAAGCCGCTATGGAAGGCTATCGTGTTGTGACGATGGATAAAGCCTGCGAACAAGCCGATATTTTCGTCACGGCGACCGGTAATTTGCGAGTCATTACCCATGATCATATGTTGAAAATGAAAAATCAAGCGATCATTTGCAACATCGGTCATTTTGATTCGGAAATTGATATCGCTTCGATCCAGAAATACACCTGGGAAAATATTAAACCACAAGTTGATCATGTCATATTTCCAACAGGGCGTCGCATTATTGTTTTAGCGCAGGGGCGTTTGGTTAATTTGGGTTGCGCCACGGGTCATCCTTCATTTGTAATGTCTAGCTCATTTACCAACCAAGTATTGGCGCAAATGGAGCTATGGCAACATGGCGGAAAATATGAAAAGAATGTCTATGTGTTGCCTAAATCTTTAGATGAGAAAGTGGCGCGCTTACATCTTGGGAAATTAGGGGCGCAGTTGACCGAGCTCACCGATGAACAAGCCAAATATCTTGGTTTAGATAAAAATGGACCTTATAAGCCGGCAATGTATCGATATTGATTGGTGTATTTTGTAAATACTGATTGGCTTGATCGAATTAGAATCATCGATTGTAAGCTGATCAGTGATTACAATAATCGTTATTTTTGCTAAATTAATCATGTAATTGCTATTGAAGCAAGTGATATGAAAAGGCTTAGGGAAAAATGGAATCGCAGAAAAAATTTCCTGTGACATATAGTTTTGAGCTTTTTCCTCCTCAAACTTCTGAGGGAATTGAAAAGCTTCGTGTAACACGCGGTCGGTTGGCGCAATATCATCCTAAATTTTTTTCAGTTACTTTCGGAGCTGGAGGCTCGACTCGTGAGCGTACGCTAGAAACAGTGCTGGAGATGAGAGCCGAAGGAAATGTGGTTGCGCCGCATCTATCATGCATCGGTTCGACGCGAAATAATATTCGTGAGATATTGGAAAAATATTATCAAGCGAAGATCAAGCATGTCGTTGCATTACGAGGAGATTTGCCATCAGGCATGGCACAGGCTGGAGAGTTTAGGTATGCCAGCGAATTAGTCACATTTATTCGGCAAGAATTTGGTTCTTGGTTTCATGTTGATGTGGCTGCTTATCCTGAGTATCATCCGCAAGCTCGTTCGGCTCAGGCTGATTTCGATAATTTTAGGCGAAAAATTGAAGCAGGGGCTAATTCGGCTATTACGCAATATTTTTATAATGCAGATGCGTATTATCATTTTGTCGATCTTTGTGAATCTGCTCACCTAAACATTCCGATCGTGCCGGGCATCATGCCGATTAACAAGTTTTCACAGTTGGTAAGATTTTCAGATACTTGCGGCGCAGAAATTCCTCGATGGATTCGTCGCAAATTGGAAAGTTATTCTGATGATGTCGATTCGATTCGCGCTTTCGGGTTAGATATCGTTACCGATCTATGCCAACGTTTATTGTCCGCAGGTGCTCCGGGATTACATTTTTATACATTGAATTCCGCTGATTTGACATGTGCTGTGTGGCAACGGCTCAATCTTGATAACAAAGTCTGATCAATAGCATCCTAGATTGATTTTTATTATATTTAGTTACCGCAGGTTATTTGTTCAGTTTTACCTGTCCTTTTATCGCAGACTCACAGACCAAAATAAGTTTTTTAGCGAGTTCGCTATTGTGCCAGTTATAATAAAGGCAATTTTCAGATAAAGGTAAGGCATAGGGTTTTTAAATGAACGAAACAATCAAGGATGCGGAAAAATCAAAAGTAGAACAATCTAAGGCAGATGTCACGGCATCAGCAGATGCCTCAACCGTTGATCAATGCGTGGCACATGCTAGAGAAATTCAAACAAATCAACTTGAACGCATTAAAGCAAAAGGATACGATTTTGCGCCAGAATTTGAATCGATGACGATTCAGCTTTATTTACTGGGAGTGATGTGGCGGCATGCTGAAACTTTGGATAGTAAATCAGAACATGCCTATGAATTAGCATTTTCAGCGTTAAAGGTTTTCTTGGTTCAAGAAGGATTAACGCCATCAAAAGCAACTAAACGCATTGAGTTTTTGAGAAAAATGTCAAAAATGGAAGACGGTCGTACCGCGTTACCGGTTGCGGTTGGTTATGAATCTGAACCAGGCGATGATAGTTTGGCAGAAGTACTGGATCATTATGTTGAGGATATGCAGGTTTCGGGTGATTTCTGGCGTGTTTATAATCGCTTCCGAAAAATAATGCTGTATGGCGGATTATCGATTTCTTTCGTTGTCATTTGGTTCATTACCTTATTTATGCCAGGCAATAGCGCGATTACTATTCTGGCTGCGGGTTTGATTGCCGCCGCATTATTTGTGATTCCGGTATTTTTGATTGGTATTCTGATGTATCGCTCGAAAATCAAGAAAGTGCAACAGAGTAAGCAGAGTACCTAATTTTTCCAGTATCACACTTCGAATAAGCACTAAAATAATCCATTTAAAACTTACTGTACTGCCTAAGGATGAGTGCACATATAGTTGACGGCAAGGAATTAGCTGGGATAGTGCGTCAGGAATTGAAATCTCACGTCGATAGTTTGATTCAGCGTGGAATAAAACCGGGTTTAGCAGTCATTATTGTTGGTGATGATCCAGCTTCGAGTATTTATGTCAGAAACAAAGCAAAAGCCTGCAGTGACATAGGAATTTATTCAGAAGTTCATCGTTTCCAAAAGGATGCTTCGCAAGACGAAATTCTACAGTGCATTCAATCCTTAAATGAAAATGCTCATATTCACGGCATTTTAGTTCAATTGCCGTTACCGAAACATATCGATAATAATCGAGTCATTAGTGCCATTGCGATTACAAAAGATGTTGATGCATTTCATTTTTATAATGTGGGCGCTTTAGTAACCGGGAATAGCGTGTTTTCTCCGTGTACGCCAGCAGGTGTCATGGTGATGTTGCAACGCAACAATATTGCCATAGAAGGTCGTCATGCTGTCGTAGTAGGACGGAGTAATATTGTCGGTAAACCGATGGCATTCCTATTATTGGAACAAGGTGCGACGGTAACTATTTGCACTTCTAAAACGAGGAATTTATCGCAATTTACCAGCAATGCGGATATTCTAGTTGTGGCAACTGGAAAGCCTCGCATGATTACTGCTGATATGGTAAAACCCGATGCTGTTGTCATTGATGTCGGTATTAATCGATTACCTGACGGAAAACTTTGCGGCGATGTTGATTTCGAATCGGTTAAAGAGGTTGCTGGTTACATTACTCCTGTTCCGGGAGGCGTGGGACCGATGACAATTACCATGTTGCTGAGCAATACCATTTTGGCTGCAGAGCGAGCTGAGAGTGCGGAAAGATAACTTAAAACTTTATACTTAACTATGGAACAACAACCGGATATTGACCCACAAGAAACGCAAGAGTGGCTGGATGCATTAGATTCAGTGATTGCGAACGTGGGTGGCGAGCGCGCTCATTTTTTGTTGGAAAGATTGATCGAAAAAGCTCGTCGCTCTGGCGCATATTTGCCTTATAGTGCGACCACAGCCTATATCAATACTATTCCCGTCGGTAAAGAAGTTCGTTCGCCAGGTAACAATGCGATCGAGCATCGGATTCGTTCCTATGTGCGTTGGAATGCAATGGCAATGGTTTTGCGAGTCAATAAAAACACCAATGTGGGTGGCCATATTGCCAGTTTTGCTTCAGCAGCAACGCTTTATGACATTGGTTACAATCATTTTTGGCATGCTCCATCAAAACAGCATGGGGGTGACTTGGTGTATGTACAAGGTCATTCTTCTCCGGGTATCTATTCTTATGCTTTTCTTCTTGGTCAATTGAGTCAGGAACAATTAGACAATTTTCGCCAGGAAACCGGTGGAAATGGTTTGTCTTCTTATCCACATCCCTGGTTGATGCCGAATTTTTGGCAATTTCCAACTGTTTCAATGGGATTGGGGCCATTGATGGCGATTTATCAAGCGCGTTTTATGAAATATCTTAATAGTCGCGGATTGATCAAAGCGGAAAATCGAAAAATTTGGGCCTTTATGGGTGATGGTGAAATGGATGAACCAGAATCCATGGGGGCTATTTCTTTGGCGTCGCGAGAGAAATTGGATAACCTCATTTTTGTGGTCAATTGTAACTTGCAACGATTGGATGGTCCGGTACGTGGCAATGGCAAGATTATTCAAGAATTAGAAGGGGCTTTTCGTGGTGCCGGTTGGAATGTTATCAAAGTTATTTGGGGATCGTATTGGGATCCTTTGTTAGCGAAAGATACCCGAGGATTATTGCAGAAACGCATGATGGAATGCGTCGATGGCGAATATCAAACGTTTAAATCCCGCGATGGCGCCTATGTGCGTGAGCATTTCTTTGGTAAATATCCAGAGCTTCTGGAAATGGTGGCCAATATGTCGGACGATGATATTTGGCGCCTTAATCGCGGCGGCCATGATCCATATAAAGTCTATGCAGCGTATGCCGAGGCAGTGAAAAATATTGGTCAACCAACCGTCATTCTGGCTAAAACTATTAAAGGGTATGGAATGGGCGAAGCAGGAGAAGCCCAAAACATTACCCATCAGCAAAAGAAAATGGGGACTACCTCACTGAAGGCTTTTCGTAATCGTTTCGGTTTGGAGATTCCGGATGAAGAAATTGATGAAATTCCGTATTTGACTTTGGCCAAGGATTCTCCCGAGTATCTTTATATGCAGAAGTGCAGAGAAGCATTGGGAGGACCGTTGCACCGGCGCAATACGAAAGCAGAGCCGTTAAAAATTCCAGCTTTGTCTGATTTTGAGGCGTTGTTGAAAGCAGGTGGAGAGGGTCATGAATTCTCGACCACCATGGTTTTCGTGAGAATACTCAATATCTTGGTTAAAAATAAGCAGATTGGTAAACATGTCGTACCTATCGTGGCGGATGAATCACGCACTTTTGGTATGGAAGGTATGTTTCGGCAATTGGGTATCTGGTCATCGGTTGGGCAGTTATACACGCCACAAGATGCCGATCAGCTCATGTATTATAAAGAAGACAAAAATGGTCAGATCCTGCAAGAAGGTATCAATGAGGCTGGCGCTATGTCTTCCTGGATCGCAGCGGCTACGTCCTATAGTACGCATGGCGTACAGATGATTCCTTTTTTCATTTTTTATTCGATGTTCGGTTTTCAGCGCATCGGTGATTTGGCTTGGGCCGCAGGGGATTTACGTTGTCGCGGGTTCTTATTGGGCGGCACGGCTGGACGTACCACTTTGAATGGAGAAGGACTACAGCACGAAGATGGTCACAGTCATTTGCTGGCATCGACGATTCCTAACTGCGTTTCTTATGATCCAGCATTTGGTTATGAACTCGCAGTGATTGTTCAAGATGGATTGCGCCGGATGTATCAAGAACAAGAAGACATTTATTATTACATTACGGTAATGAATGAGAATTACGCACATCCGGCCATGCCTAAAGGCGCTGAGAAAGATATTTTGAAAGGCATGTATTTGTTGCGCGAGAGTAAAAACAATCAGGCATTGCATGTTCAATTATTAGGCGCTGGCACTATTTTGCGTGAAGTAATCGCAGCAGCAGAAATACTCGAAAAAGATTACAACATTACCGCGGATATATGGAGCGTCACCAGTTTTAATGAGCTAAGACGCGAAGCATTAGACGTTTCACGGTGGAATATGCTGCATCCTGACCAGCCGGAAAAATTGTCGCACGTTGGCAATTGTTTGAAGAGCAGCCGCTGCCCAGTTATTGCGGCGAGCGATTATATGAAAATTTATGCCGATCAAATCCGTGAATTCGTGCCTGGAAAATATCGCGTGCTTGGAACCGACGGTTTTGGGCGTTCGGATACGCGTGAAAAATTGCGCCATTTCTTTGAAGTTGATCGATACTATATTGTCGTTGCGACACTCAAAACACTTGCCGAAGATGGAAAAATTGCTAATGAAAAAGTGACTCAAGCAATCCGGCAATTTGGCATTGATCCCGACAAACCGAATCCGACTACGGTCTAGATTGATAAAGTAAGGAAAGGATGTGGCTGAATTAAAAAAAATATTGATACCAGACATTGGGGATTTTAAAGATGTTCCCGTGATTGAGGTATTGGTTCAAGTGGGCGATACGGTAAACGTAGAAGATTCATTGGTTACGCTCGAGTCAGAAAAGGCGACGATAGAAATTCCTTCACCTCATGCGGGTGTCATCAAAGAAATATTGATCAAAGCCGGTGATAAAGTATCAGAAGGCAGCGCAATTATGGCCATTGAAGCGGCAATGAATGCGACCAATAAAGATAGCCGAGCTGATGCTAATACAGCGCAAGAAAAATCAAAGGATCAGCCCATAAAAATAGCGGCGAGTGATAACAATCAATCGTCGTCTGCGCAATTGGAACAGCCGGTAAAACCAGCCGAATTAATTCAAAAGACAGAGAGTTCTGGAGAATTAAAGAGCACACTGAAAGCACACGCAAGCCCTTCCGTTCGGCGTTTTGCGCGTGAATTGGGCGTTAACTTGGAGCTAATTACGGGCAGTGGGCCAAAGCAAAGAATCGTAAAAGAAGATGTGCAAGCTTTTGTTAAAGCTGCGCTATCTAAATCGCAAAACCCCAATAATACTGGTGCTGGATTGAATTTGTTGCCTTGGCCGCAGGTTGATTTTGCTAAATTCGGCCCGGTTGAGCCGCAACCATTATCTCGAATCAAACAGATTGCTGGAGCGAATTTACATCGAAACTGGGTCATGATTCCACATGTGACGCAGTTTGATGAAGCGGATATTACTGATTTGGAAGAAATGCGCAAAGAATTCAACGAAAGCGACAAGAAAAACAAAGTCAAACTGACTTTTCTGGCGTTTTTGATGAAAGCATTGATTGCGCCGTTGAAGAAATTTCCGCACTTTAATGCTTCGTTGGACAATTCTGTTGAAGGCAATGTGGGGCTTATTATCAAGCATTATTATCACATTGGATTTGCCGTCGACACTCCGAATGGATTGGTAGTTCCTGTTATTAAACAAGTAGATCAGAAAGGTATTATTGCGATTGCGGATGAATTGTCGCAATTAGCGACTTTAGCACGCGAAGGAAAATTAAAACCTACGGATATGCAAGGTGCGAGTTTTACGATTTCTAGCTTGGGAGGCATCGGTGGAACGGCATTCACGCCTATTATTAATGCACCGGAAGTGGCGATTCTTGGGGTCTCTAAAGCACGTATCCAGCCGGTTTATCGAGATCAGCAATTCGTTCCTAGGCTGATGCTGCCATTGTCACTGTCTTACGACCATCGAGTAATTGATGGTGCAGCAGCGGCGCGCTTTACCACGCATCTTGCTGAAGTTTTGACTGATATGCGCTTGGCTTTGTTATGATTTGTTTAGCAAAAAGATAATTTTGAAAAAGCGAGTGTTTTTTAGTTAGTGATTACTGATCAACCTTCTTTAGTAGGAATTTACGGCGGAACGTTTGACCCTATTCATTATGGCCATCTTCGCGTTGCCGAAGAATTGGCTGATGAAGTAAATTTTCAGCAAATCATCTTTGTGCCTTCCGGCACTCCGCGTTTGCGTAATACGCCTCTCGGATCAAGAGATCAACGAGCTGAAATGGTCCGGTTGGCGATTCAGGATAATCCTCATTTTACCGTTGATGAGCGAGAAATACATCGGCCCGGCGTTACTGCAACGGTTGAGTCATTACGTGAGTTTCAATCTGAATCGATACCCAATAGAATTCTCTGTTTTATCGTGGGTATCGATACTTTTATTCATATTAATCATTGGATTCAATGGCGCGAACTGTTTAATTTATGCCATTTAGTTGTTGTGGCGCGACCGGGTTATGGTTCAATCAGTGATAATCGGACATTGCCGCAGGAAGTTGCGCAGGAATTAGCGTTGCGACGTGCTGTATCGGCGGATGATTTATCGAAACAAGCGACAGGACTGATCTATATCGCTCATACATCACTATTAGAAATATCCGCTTCTCATATCCGTCATCTGGTTGGTATCAATAAAAGCATTCGCTATTTGCTTCCAAGTACCATTTCTGATTACATCACAAAGAATCAACTCTATATAGAAAAAAAATGAATTCCGAAGAATTGTTAAAGACAGCGGTCGATGCGCTTGAAGATATTAAAGGTTATGACATTGATGTCATCAACGTAGCTAAAATAACTTCCCTATTTGAATATATCGTCATTGCTAGCGCAGATTCGACGCGTCAAGCTAAGTCACTGGCGCGCAACGTCGAAGAAAAAGCTAAAGCAGCCGGAGGTACTGTTTATAGTGTGGAAGGCGAGCAAACGGGTGAATGGTTATTAGTGGATCTAGGGGATGTGATTGTGCATGTGATGCTGCCAGCCATTCGCGAATATTATAATTTAAAAGCGTTATGGTCGCGGTGATTGTGTGTTTTCGATCAGCAAGATTGTTGTTTTGATTCTTATTGATCGAGTATGAAAATCTACATCATCGCAGTCGGTAATAAAATGCCCGATTGGATTCAAGAAGGATTTCATGAATACATCAAACGCTTGCCTCGCGAAATATCACTACATTTGATTGAAGTAAAACCCGAAAAACGTAGTACTGGAAAAACAGTTGAACAATTGCTTTTAATCGAATCTCAACGCATTCTTGCTGAACTTCCTGCTGCATGCAAAATGGTCGTTTTAGATGAAAATGGTCATCAATATACGACGTTAGAGTTTTCTCAAACCGTCAAGCAATGGATGTTAGACGGAACACCTATTGCATTTATCATTGGTGGCGCAGACGGATTGAATCCGGATATCAAACGTAATGCCTACAAGTTACTTGCTTTATCTAAACTGACCTTGCCGCATGCAATGGTACGCCTTTTATTGGCGGAACAGATCTATAGGGCTATTACCTTGTTACAAGGACATCCTTATCACCGGAATTAATAAGACACTATATTTTTTATATTAATCAGTTAAACTCTCGGTTGTTCCGATCATGCGATAATAACTATCGTAGATCATTCAAATAATATTTATCAATCGTATTGAAGTAATGTTTCCTGACCGACAAATATACCTGGCATCTCGCAGCCCGAGACGACGTGAATTACTTAAGCAAATTGGTATCAAATTTAATCTATTGTTAATGCGAGAAACAATTGGACGCCCTATTGATGTTGATGAAACGCCCATTCTAGGCGAAACACCGGCTGATTATATTTACCGAGTGGTTCGTGCCAAAGCCAGTGAAGGGTATAAAAGAATAATTCAGCGTAAATTTCCAGTTTTACCTGTGCTCGTTGCAGATACCATTGTGCTGTTGGATGGTTCTATCATGGGAAAACCCAAAGATACTTTTGAAGCCGAAAAAATGTTGAAATCTTTATCCGGTAGATCGCATCAGGTTTTGACTGCGATCGGATTAGGCATCAAAGATCAAGTGCAAATTCGTTTATCGACAACAACGGTTCGTTTCCGAGAGATTTCTGAGCGTGAAATTCGTAGATACTTGGAATCGCATAACTTTTTAGATAAAGCCGGTGCCTATGCCATTCAAGGATTAGCTGCGATTTTATTGTTGAAATATCCGGAAGCTATAGTGGTGTGATGGGATTGTCTTTATATGAAACAGCGCAATTACTAGAGGAAGCAGGCATAGAGATTTTTGTTTGATTACTCACGATGAACAACGAAATCCTTGTCAATATCACCCCACAAGAAACCCGTGTCGCGATCCTGGAACAAGGTGTCACTCAAGAACTTCATATCGAACGAACCAGCGGACGCGGCATTGTCGGTAATATTTATAATGGCCGTGTCAGTCGCGTATTACCCGGAATGCAATCGGCATTTATTGATATCGGTCTAGACCGCGCAGCCTTTTTACATGTGGCTGATATCTGGGGGTTGCAGCAGAGCGAAACAGCAGATACAAAACCGATTGAAAAATTGTTATACGAAGGTAGCAATATACTGGTACAAGTTGTTAAAGATGCCATCGGTACAAAAGGCGCACGGTTATCCACACAAATTAGTTTGGCCGGACGGCTGTTGGTTTATTTGCCGCAAGAATCACACATCGGAATTTCTCAACGTATTGAAAATGATAGTGAGCGAGAGCTGTTGCGAGAGAAATTACAGCAACTTTTGCCGGCAGAAGAAAAGGGTGGTTATATCATTCGCACTATGGCTGAGACAGCCGATGATAAAGACCTGATCTCTGACTTAGAGTATTTGCATAAAATGTGGCACGATATTCAACAGAAATGTTCTATCTTGTCGGCACCGGAGCTGTTATATCAGGATTTAGATCTGAGTCATCGCGTGTTGCGTGACTTGGTCGATGAGGACACTGCTCGCATATTCGTTGATTCTCGAGAGAATTATCAGAAATTGGTGAAGTTTGCGCAGCATTTCATGCCATATATTGCTGAAAGGATAACCATTTATACGGGTAATCGGCCATTATTTGATTTACATGGTGTAGAGGAAGAAATTGAAAAATCTCTGGCTAGAAGGGTAGATCTAAAATCTGGAGGTTATTTAATTATCGATCAAACCGAAGCACTCACAACAATGGATGTCAATACCGGTGGATTTATTGGTATTCGTAACTTTGACGATACAATTCTGAAAACTAATCTGGAAGCTGCACAAGTGATTGCGCGTCAACTGCGGCTTAGAAACCTTGGCGGTATCATTATTTGCGATTTCATTGATATGGATTCTGAGGAACACCGCAATGCGGTTTTGGCAGAATTCAATCGTGCGTTGTCGAAGGATCGTGTTCGTGTCAATGTTAATGGATTCAGTGCGTTAGGATTAGTTGAGATGACCCGTAAACGAACTCGAGAAAGCCTAGCTCAAGTACTTTGTGAAACTTGTCCCACTTGTCAGGGTCGGAGTGAGATAAGAACGGCTCAAACGATCTGTTATGAAATCTTGCGCGAGTTATTGCGCGAATCGAGGCAATTCGAAGCCAACGAATTTCGCATTTTGGCATCGCAACCTGTTATTGATTTATTTTTGGATGAAGAATCACAAAGCTTGGCACAATTAGGAGATTTTATTGCAAAACCGATTCGTTTGCAGGTTGAAGAATCGTATACACAAGAACAATACGATGTAATATTGATGTAAATAGCAACCTTGACAAGTGGGTCAGTATAGATGCAGCGTGCGCGAAGAATAATCGAATTCTAGAAGGAGTAGATTTTGAATACGAATGTGCTGCTTGAAAATAACATGATTTAAACGAGAACTAAGCAAGATACGGCAATTGTAATTATAGTCTCGATCTGTACTCTATGAGTGGATATCCTGATCTGATTGTGTCATTATGCGGTAGGTTTTGTGTGCGGAATTAGAATTAAATTTTAAAATGTTCAAGGAACAAGGGGTATGGGTGATCGAGAAGTCGATCAACAATTAGTTGAAAGAGTTCAAAACGGAGATAAGCAGGCATTTGATTTACTCGTTATTAAATATCAACGTAAATTAGCGCGGTTATTATCGCATTTTATTCGCGATGCGGCTGAAGTCGAGGATGTGACTCAAGAGGCTTTCATTAAAGCTTATCGGGCGTTACCTTCGTTTCGCGGAGATAGCGCTTTTTATACTTGGTTATATCGAATTGGTATTAATACGGCGAAGAATTTTCTAGTGTCGCAAGGGCGCAAGGTGCAAATCCTTGAAGGAGTGGATGGTGAAGACGCTGAAGATTTTGAAGATAATAGCTTATTGAAAGAAGTAAATACACCTGAGAGTGAACTAATAAGTAAACAAATTGCTCAAACAGTAAGTAAATCACTTGATTCGTTGCCTGAAGAGCTACGCTCGGCGATTGTACTGCGAGAAATCGATGGTTTAAGCTATGAAGAAATTGCTAATATTATGGATTGTCCGATAGGCACGGTGCGTTCTCGTATTTTTCGTGCGCGTGAAGCAATAGCGGAACAATTACGTCCTTTATTGGGTACTAGTAAAGATAGGAGGTGGTAATTTTGAAAAATGAAGTATCAGCCCTGATGGATGGGGAAATAGAAAGCGAAGATGTTTCTCGCATTCTTGAAATGATCAATAAGAATAATGAACTCAAATATCAGTGGGGAACTTATCATCTTATTAGTGATGCGTTACGACAGTCATCTCAGCTTTCAGTAGATCTCTCTCCTCATATAGCGGCTAAGCTTCAAAATGAGCCAGTCATTTTTGCACCAAACATATCTCATTCATTTAAAAAACAGAAACGTAAGATCGCCATGCTTGCGGTTGCCGCATCAGTGGTATTGGGTGTTTCTGTCGTGGTTGGTTTAAGTCAGTACTTTCAAGAGCCTAAACAACAAATTTTGGCTGAGAGTAAAAAGCAAGGTAATGAATATCATGCTGTTCCAATGACCGTTTCCACGCAACCACAATCGCAATCGATAAAAAACTATCCTCTTGTTTTTGAACAAGATGATTTTTCATTTTTACACGGTGAAGCTAGGCCTGCTTATGTAAGGTCTTATGAAAAAAATTCTAATATGCAGTATATTGAGTATCGTAAAAACGAAACCGCTGATGACTGATTGTTTGCCTATGCTATCAATTGGTTAATTGATAGCATAGGTTTACTTGGCTATTTGTTATAAAAGCGTAGACTTGGTTTTTAGGTTTTTATTTTTGCATTCATAGTAGAGTTTTGAGTGTTTACTGGTTCAATTTATCCTTCCTCATTTACGGTCCGTAATTATTCAATAATAGTTATTTTAGAACTTAGTTTAGTTTCTTTTATATATTCATGTTATTTTGCTGTAAATTTATTAGGGGCAATGGTTTTTGATTCATTTTCAACAGGTTTATGAACATAAGAAAGGTTGTTTGTGATGATTTCTGATTTTGAATGTAAAAATAAGGTTGGAATAGCAATGTTAAGATGCCTATTGTGTCTTTTATTTTTAGGATCGAATGTAGCTCAAGCGCAGCTTAACCAACTACCTGATTTTACGGGTTTAGTGGAAAAATATGGTACTGCGGTGGTCAATATTAGTGCCACGCAAAATGTGAATGAGATAAATGATCAGATGCTTCCAGAAATACCTGGAATTCCTGAAGATTCTCCTTTTTATGATTTTTTTAAGCGCCATATGCAACCTTTTTCTGCGCCAAGAAAATCAGAACCTAGATCTTTAGGATCAGGGTTTATTATTAGTTCCGATGGTTATATTTTAACGAATGCGCATGTTGTTGAGACTGCGGATGAAGTTACTGTTAAATTGAATGATAAACGTGAATTTGTCGCTGAAATCATTGGCACGGATCGGAAAACAGATATTGCATTGATTAAAATAACGGCCACCGATTTGCCAAAAGTGATACAAGGCAACCCTGATCATCTCAAGGTTGGTGAATGGGTTGTGGCCATTGGTTCTCCTTTCGGTTTTGAACATAGCGTGACAGCCGGTATCGTCAGTGCTAAAGGTCGTTCATTGGCACAGGAAAACTATGTTCCGTTTATCCAAACGGATGTGGCCATTAATCCTGGAAATTCAGGCGGTCCGTTGTTTAATATGCGCGGCGAAGTTGTCGGTATAAATTCGCAAATTTACAGCAGAACAGGTGGATTCATGGGGCTGTCATTTGCGATCCCCATTAATGTTGCAACCGAAATTGCAGATCAATTAAAAACCAGCGGAAAAGTCAATCGTGGAAGAATTGGTGTCATGATTCAGGAGGTTACGAAAGATCTCGCTGAATCTTTCGGTTTGTCAAATAACAATGGCGCATTGGTTGTCTCAGTCGAGAAAGGCGGTCCTGCGGATCGCGCTGGCATCAGAGCACGTGACATTATTTTGAAGTTCGATGATAAAAGTATCGCTACTTCAGCGGATTTACCTCGTATCGTCGGTAATACCAAACCTAATTCGAAAACGGCCGTTGAGATTTGGCGCGATGGTTCGATAAAAACTGTGAAAGTGGAAGTCGGTGAAACACCTGTGGATGATGTGGCTGACAACCGTAAACAGAAACAAAAGAATAAAAAAGCGAGTACGACGAATCGTCTTGGATTGGCTCTCAGTGAACTTACCTCACAGCAGAAGAAACAACTGGATGTCGCGAATGGTCTATTAGTCGAAGGTATGCAGCCGGGTATAGCAAGCCGTTCAGGAATTCGCGTTGGTGATGTCATTCTAGGATTTAACAGTAAAGACGTAAAAAGTGTTGATCATTTCAACGAGCTTCTCAATCAAGTTCAGAACGGCAAAAATGTCGCCTTGCTGGTTAAAAGAGGAGAGGCTATCAATTTCATTACAATGAAATTAAATGACGATCTCAATAAAAAATGATTCTGCTGCTTTGCAGTCGGAAAAATTTATCGTTTATGGTCGGGCAGATTGTCATCTATGTCAGCAAATGATACTTGCCCTGGAAAAATTGCCTGAGCAAGTATCATTGGATTATCAAGTCATTGATATTGATACCGACCCCGAATTGGTAACACTGTATGGAGAAAAAATTCCTGTGTTGGTGTCTCCAACACAGGAAGTTATTTGTTATCATTTCTTTAAATTTTCCGCATTAGATGATTATCTTGGCAAAATTCGCTAGAATGCTGCCTTCTTATTGAATAGCACTCAGAAAAAACATTTCCCTTCTGATTGAAGTTTCACATTTAATTTTGGATTTGTTCCACAAGTAGAAGGGTTGTTCTTTATATACAATGCACTGATGCAACACATCCGTAATTTTTCTATCATCGCTCATATTGATCACGGCAAATCGACGCTTGCTGATCGTATTATCCATTTGTGCGGCGGTTTGTCCGATCGAGAAATGGAAGAACAGGTACTGGATTCGATGGATTTGGAGCGAGAAAGAGGCATTACGATCAAAGCACAAACCGCAGCTTTGCAATACAAGGCTCGGGATGGCAATACCTATTTATTGAATTTAATCGATACACCAGGACATGTTGATTTTTCTTACGAGGTTTCGCGTTCTTTAGCCGCGTGTGAAGGTGCGCTGTTGGTGGTCGATGCATCCCAAGGTGTAGAAGCGCAAACAGTTGCCAATTGCTATACCGCCATTGAGCAAGGCGTTGAAGTTATTCCAGTACTCAATAAAATTGACCTGCCAGCGGCAGATCCTGAACGGGTTATTCAAAATATTGAAGAAGTCATCGGTATTGATGCGCAAGATGCCGTCAGAATCAGCGCTAAAACTGGCCAAGGTGTTGCTGATGTTTTAGAAACGCTGATTGCTAAAATTCCACAACCCAAGGGTGATATCAATGCGCCATTAAAAGCGCTGATTATTGACTCGTGGTTTGATAATTATGTCGGTGTTGTTGTGCTGGTTCGAGTGATCGATGGTATTGTAAAACCTGGTGATAAAATATTGCTGATGGCAAGTCACACAGTACATTTGTGTGAGCAAGTGGGTGTTTTTGTACCGAAATCATCGTTTAGAAATTCACTCAGTGCGGGTGAGGTAGGTTTTATCATTTCTGGAATCAAAGAACTGAATGCGGCAAAAGTTGGAGATACGGTTACGTTACAGAATCGCCCTGCCGAATCTGCATTGCAAGGTTTTAAAGAGATTAAACCGCAGGTTTTCGCGGGACTATATCCAGTTGAGTCTAATCAATATGATGCTTTGCGCTCGGCCTTGGAGAAATTAAAGCTCAATGATTCTTCATTGCATTTCGAACCTGAAGTGTCGCAAGCGTTAGGCTTTGGTTTTCGTTGTGGATTCTTGGGCTTATTGCACATGGATATCGTGCAAGAGCGACTCGAAAGAGAATACGACATGGATTTAATTACTACCGCGCCCACGGTGGTTTATGAACTGTTGCTGCGCGATGGTAGCTTGATTGAAATTGAAAATCCATCCAAAATTCCTGATCTCTCTAAAATTGCCGAGATTCGTGAACCCATTATTACCTCAACCATACTCGTTCCGGAAGAATATGTCGGTGTGGTGATTACCCTGTGTGTCAGCAAACGTGGTCATCAAATGAATATGCAGTATCTCGGTAAGCAGGTAATGTTGACATACGAAATGCCACTCAACGAGGTCGTGATGGATTTTTTCGATCGATTGAAATCGGTTAGTCGCGGTTATGCTTCGTTGGACTATGAATTTAAAGAATTTCGAGCTTCAGACTTAGTAAAACTGGATGTATTGATTAATGGTGATAAAGTTGACGCGCTTTCATTAATCATTCATAGAAGCAGTAGTCAATACAGAGGGCGCGAGTTGGTAAAAAAAATGCGTGAATTGATACCGAGACAAATGTTTGATATCGCAGTGCAAGCCGCTGTAGGAGCACATATTATTGCTAGAGAAACGGTAAAAGCATTGCGCAAGAATGTATTGGCAAAATGTTATGGCGGTGATATAACGCGCAAACGCAAACTATTAGAAAAGCAAAAAGCAGGTAAAAAAAGAATGAAGCGGGTTGGCAATGTTGAGGTTCCACAAGAAGCATTTTTGGCAATATTGCAGGTTGATAACAAATGATGAAAATACGGGAACGCTATATGGGGTTTGAATTCGATTCAACGAATAATCATGCTTCGTCGATCGATTATTTTAATAGTGATTATTTAAAGGAAGTTCGATGAATTTTCCTTTAATTTTATTCGTTTTACTGTTGTTGACCGGAAGTATCTGGTTATTGGATATTTTTTTCTTAAAAAAACGACGTGCTGCTGAACAAAGTGAACCCTGGTGGGTGGAATATCCGAAAAGCTTTTTTCCTATCATTCTAATCGTATTCACATTGCGCTCGTTTGTCATGGAGCCTTTCAAAATACCTTCTGGATCGATGATTCCGACTTTGTTGGTCGGCGATTTCATTTTAGTTAACAAATATACCTATGGCCTGCGTTTGCCGGTAATCAATCAAAAAATTTTGGATATCAACGAACCAAAACGTGGCGATGTTTTAGTTTTTCGTTATCCTGAAGATCCGTCGATTGATTATATTAAGAGAGTGGTAGGTGTTCCCGGAGATATCATTACCTATCATAACAAGCGACTCACTATTAACGGCGAAGCGATCAAAACAGAATACGAAGACGATTACAAATACGTTGAATCGGGCTTCGGTTATATCTATTCAGATCGTTTTTCAGAGCATTTAGGGGATGAGCAACATTTTATTTTGATCAATCAAGATACGCACGGCGTGCAGTATTCGAATATAAGACAATTTCCTTTCCGCGATAATTGCAAATATGATCGGGCAGGATTTACATGCGAAGTTCCTGCGGGGAATTATTTTGCTTTGGGAGATAATCGCGATAGCAGCAGTGACAGTCGTTATTGGGGATTTATTCCGGAAGAAAATATTGTTGGCAAAGCTTTTTTGATTTGGTGGAATTTTAATGATTTAGGTCGTATTGGGTTATCGATTAAATAGATTCTTGGGAGGGACTATGCGGTTAGCGACGATACAGCAGCAAAAAGGCTTTAGTCTATCTGGTTTATTAGTAGCTTCATTTTTCCTGATTATGCTGGCTGTGCTGGGCATGAAATTGGCGCCTGTTTATCTCGAGTATTCCTCCATTAAAAAAAATTTAGAGGCCACAGCAAAAGAAGCTTCTTCGCAAGAAACTGACATCAATCAAATAAAAATGGCTTTTGCAAAACGCGCTCAAATCGATAATATCAAATCCATTACTGCGCAAGATATTAAAGTCAAAAAAGAAAATGGCCGGGTTATTCTGAGTACTCAGTACGTCAAACAAATACCTTTAGTATCTAACATTTCTCTGCATATCCATTTTGATGCAACCAGTGACTGATGGCTAAGTCTCTGCATTGGTACTCATAGTTTGTCATGCAAGCCAATGCCCGTTTGCAGTTATTGCACGCATTATGTGATCGTCTTGGATATTCTTTTAAACGATCAGAGTTGTTGATTCAAGCGATTACGCATCGAAGCCATAGTGCTTCACATAACGAACGTCTCGAATTTTTGGGCGATGCGGTTTTAAATTGCATTATTGCTGATATGCTGTACAAGCATTTTCATGACTTGCCCGAAGGACAGCTATCGAGAATTCGCGCCAACTTTGTCAATCAACATGCGCTTGCGGAGCTAGCGCTTAAATTGCAATTGAACGGAGTAATTCGCCTGGGTGAAGGGGAAATTAAAAGTGGTGGGCATAACCGGCCGTCGATTCTTGCAGATGCGTTAGAAGCGATCATTGGTGCAATTTTCCTCGATAGCGATTTTGCTCGGGCTGAAGAAATCGTTGCGGTTCTTTATCAACCATTGATGCACACTATTGACGTTCATGTACAAAGAAAAGACCCGAAAACGCTATTGCAAGAATTTTTACAAAGTAGAAAATTGGCACCTCCTGAATACGTAGTGATTAATACGACAGGACAAGCGCACCAACAAAAATTTCAAGTGGAATGTATTGTTCCAAAATTTGGTTTGCGGACGGTAGGTGAAGGTACCAGCCGCCGCAACGCAGAACAAGAAGCGGCTAAACGTGCCTACGAAAATCTCTCGACATCACAACTTAATGAATAAAATGTTTACCCGGGTACTGGATTATCTTTCAAAGATGGTTTTATTGTGACTGTAAACGAAGACTTTCGCACCGGCCATATTGCAATCGTTGGGCGGCCCAATGTCGGTAAATCGACTTTGCTGAATCAGCTGTTACAACAAAAAATCAGCATCACTTCTAGAAAAGCGCAAACGACACGTTTTCAGATCAATGGCATCCTAACGGAATCGAATGCGCAATACATTTTTATTGATACTCCGGGATTTCAAACACAATTTGTCAGTCGCTTGAATTCAGTGATGAATCGTGTTGTGAAGCAAAATATGCACGGTGTCGACGTCATATTGTTTGTTATAGAAGCGATGGTGTTTGATCAGCGCGATATCACGGTCATGCATGAATTGCCTAAAGATATTCCGGTCATTCTGGTGATTAATAAGCTGGATCAATTAACCGACAAAAATCATTTGTTGCCATTCATTCAAAGCCTGTCGGGTGAATTTAATTTCGCAGCGATCGTGCCAATCAGTGCGGTACATCGAACACAACTTAGCGAGCTTCTTGCTGCCGTGCGGAATTATTTGCCAATTTCGCAACCGCTATACGGCAGTGATGAAATCACTGATCGGAGTCAACATTTTATTGCCAGTGAATTCATCCGTGAAAAGATTTTTCGTTTCACCGGAGAGGAATTGCCCTATTCAACCGCGATCATGATTGATCAATTTGTCGACGAAGAGAAGTTAATCCGCATTCATGCCACAATATTTGTTGGAAAAAGTAACCAAAAAGCGATTATTATTGGAAAAAATGGTGAAAAACTCAAACAAATTGCAACAGAAGCTCGCCAGGATATGGAATCCCTTTTTGGAAAAAAAGTATTTTTGCAGGTTTGGGTTAAAGTTAAGAAAGATTGGACTAACAATGACACTATTTTAAAAAACTTAGGGCATGAATAACTACAAATCGCAACCTCATCGTTGTTATTGCACAGGGAACATAAAAAAATGATCGAATTAGGGGTCAATATCGATCACGTTGCAACGTTACGGCAGGCACGTAAAACAACTTATCCTGATCCAGTGGAAGCAGCAATGATTGCAGAAACTGCGGGTGCTGATGCGATTACACTGCATTTGCGGGAAGACAGGCGGCATATTCAAGACAAAGATGTGGAAATCTTACGTGAATGTCTGACAACGCGAATGAACTTAGAAAGTGCGGTTACGGATGAAATGATTGCGATTGCGCTTAGAATAAAGCCGCATGATATTTGTTTAGTGCCTGAGAGACGCGAGGAATTGACTACTGAAGGAGGATTGGACGTTATTCGGCATTTTGATCAAATCAAGCGGGTATGTCATCGACTCGCGGATGCCGGAGTTCGCGTGTCGCTGTTTATTAATGCGGATGAATATCAAATAGATGCGGCCGCTCGAGCGGGTGCGCCGGTTATCGAAATCCATACGGGTAGCTATGCCGACGCGACAACAATCGATCAACAACAGCAACATCTGTCACAAATCCAAACAGCCGTCAGGCAAGGTATCAATCTTGGTTTAAAAGTGAATGCAGGACATGGCTTACATTATGAGAATGTGCAGCAGATTGCTGGTATTACCGATATTTCTGAATTGAATATCGGTCACGCAATCGTTGGACGGGCGATTTTTGTTGGGTTTTCGCAAGCCGTAAAAGAAATGAAGCAACTAATGCTAAAGGCTCGGTCATGATCTACGGTATAGGTACTGATATCGTCGAGTCATCTCGGATTGCGCAATCGTTAGAACGCTTCGGGGAACGTTTTGCACGAAGAATTCTAACCGACTCAGAGTTTTCGGAATATTATGTGAGTACCAAACGCGTGTCGTTTCTAGCCAGCCGTTTTGCAGCAAAAGAAGCATTATCCAAAGCAATCGGAACGGGATTGCGCCATCCGGTTAATCTGAATTACATAACCATCACGCATGATGATTTAGGTAAACCTTTTTTTCAATTTCATCCCGATCTCGATCAATTGATCACTAATAAAGGAATTACCCGGCTTCATCTTTCCATTAGTGACGAAATTAATATGGTGTGCGCTTTCGTCGTGCTGGAGCAGTAATCGTGTCGGCGTCGCTTCCATTAGGTCCCGTCATGCTCGATGTTGCGGGTACTGAATTAACGCAAACCGATATCGATAGACTTTTGCATCCATTAACTGGCGGTGTAATCCTTTTTTCACGAAATTTTTCTAACGCACGTCAGTTATCACAGCTAACACAACAAATACATGCACTGAGAGTTCCCAAATTATTAATCGCGGTGGATCATGAAGGTGGCCGAGTACAACGTTTCCAGCAAGGTTTTACTAGATTACCGGCAATGCGCGAATTAGGTAAAATCTGGGATAAAGAACCGCGGCATGCGTATCATTTAGCGACTCAAGTCGGTTATGTGTTGTCGTCCGAGCTGAATGCTTGTGGAGTTGATTTCAGCTTTACTCCGGTATTGGATATCGATCATGGCATGAGTAGCGTAATCGGTGACCGCTCTTTCCATCGCGATCCTGATGCAGTTTCAAATTTGGCGCACCACATCATGCTCGGCCTTAAAAAAGGCGGTATGTTAGCAGTTGCCAAGCATTTCCCGGGTCATGGTTATATTCAAGCCGATTCTCATTGTCAAACCTGTGTCGATGATCGCTCCTTTGAAGATATTGAATTGTCGGATTTAATTCCATTCGAACGGCTGATCGATCATGGCATCGCTGGAATAATGGCAGCACATGTTGTTTATCCCAAAATCGACGCAAAACCGGCGGGTTTCTCTAGTGTTTGGTTGCAAAAAATCTTGCGTACCGAACTACAATTTGAAGGATGTATTTTTACGGATGATTTAAACATGCAAGGCGCAGCCGTTAAGTATTGTGAAACCATGCTTCAACGTGCTCAAGCAGCGCTTGCCGCAGGTTGCGATATGATTCTAGTATGTAATAATGCTGAAGGTGCTGATGAAGTTCTGCATGGATTAGAATGGAATATTTCGGCGACGAGCACTTCGCGATTGGCTCGCATGCATGCTAAAAATCATTTTGGTTCTTTGATGAAACTGCGCGAACAACATGATTATGTACAAGCGATACGAGAAATCAGTGCGATAGGATGCAAGAATGAAGAGCTTCCCTTGTGAATGAATATTTTTTAGTGGCAATTTTGTAAGGCTTCGATGAATTATGTCTGAGATTTTTGATGTGGCGGTTATTGGCGCAGGTCCGGGTGGTTATGTTGCGGCGATTCGGTGTGCGCAATTAGGACTAAATACAGTATGTATTGATGAATGGAAAAATCAAAAAGGAAAACCGAGTCTTGGTGGAACTTGTTTGAATGTTGGCTGCATTCCATCCAAAGCACTGCTGGAATCTTCAGAAAATTACTTTGAGTTAAAGCATAAATTTTCCGCGCACGGTATCAGTTGTGACAATGCTGCGGTGGATGTGCCAACGATGGTGGCGCGTAAAGATAAGATTGTAACTACTTTTACTGTAGGTATCGCATCGTTATTTAAGAAAAATAAAATCAAATCAATACATGGCAGAGGTACATTGCAAAAACGTACTGCACCTTCTGAGGCGTGGAAAATTGTCGTGGTCGATGCAGGAAACGAGCAAATCTTGCAAGCAAAGCATGTCATTATCGCTACGGGTTCAGTGCCAAGACAGTTACCGTTTGCACCTATCGACAATGATAAAATTCTCGACAATATCGGCGCATTGTCTTTAACTGAAATACCGAAACGTTTAGGTGTCATTGGTGCTGGTGTCATTGGTCTTGAAATGGGTAGTGTATGGCGCAGGTTAGGCGCCGAAGTCACGATTCTTGAAGCTTTGCCTGAATTTATGATGGCGGCGGACGAACAAATTGCCAAAGAAGCTAACAGTATCTTTTCCAAAGAACTTGGATTACAGATGCATATGGGCGTCACGATAGAATCTGTCAAAACTACAAAAAGCAAGGTGACCATTCGTTATGCAGATGCAGACAAAAAAAAGCAAACACTCGAAGTTGAAAAATTGATCGTAGCGATCGGACGAATTCCGAATACGACAGGACTTGGGATTGATAAAAATGGTCTCGCTGTCGACGAACGAGGATTGATTACGGTGGATGCATATTGCCGTACTAATTTGTCGAATGTCTATGCGGTCGGTGATGTAGTTCGAGGACCGATGTTGGCGCATAAGGCATCCGAAGAAGGTGTCGCAGTGGCAGAAATGATTGCGCACATAGAAAAAGGCCAGCAAGCCGAACAATCTCAATCGATTGATTTTAACGTGATACCTTGGATCATATATACCTCACCTGAAATTGCTTGGGTCGGAAAAAATGAAAAAGAGCTCAAGGCCGCCGGCATAGCCTATAAAGTTGGTCAATTTCCTTTCATGGCGAATGGCAGAGCACGCTCGATCGGTGATGCGTCGGGGTTTATTAAAGTATTAGCAGATGAAAAAACAGACCGTGTGCTAGGAATTCATATGATTGGCCCGAATGTTTCCGAACTCATTTCGGAAGCGGTCATGGCAATGAAATTTTCAGCCAGTAGCGAAGATATTGCTGCAATTGTTCATGCGCATCCAACTTTGTCAGAAGTGTTACATGAAGCTGCATTGGGAGTGGATGGGCGCGCTTTGCATATTTAACTTTCTCCTGAATAATTCTATTTTCAGGTATAAACGGGGCAATCTTATCCGGCCTTAATCATAGAAGAAAATTGTTTTGTTTGTTTCCTTATCAGTAGGCGAGAACAACTAATTCAAACACTTCGAGAGATCTTTGCATGGTTGCGATCAAGATTGAGTAAAGGCCTTACCTGTATTACATACACAAAAAATAAATCGCTTTCGACGAATCAGAAGCTAGTAATCAATTGATCAGCAAAAAACAACACAATTCAAACGAAAAATTACCAAACTTTAACTTGACACTCCAAAAATGCTCGCAGAATTCTGATGTGCGGTGAATTATTTAGAATTTCTCATTAAGTATTTTCTCTATGCCTTGACAAGCCTATCTATAGGTAGGCAAAATCGCATCTTTGCATTTGGTACATTGGCGAATTAGCTCAGTGGTTAGAGCAGCGGAATCATAATCCGTTGGTCCGGGGTTCAAATCCCTGATTCGCCACCATAAATCAATGAGTTGGATTAATATCTAACCTTTATTTTTTCTGGTGTGACAAAATTGTGCCATCAAGAAGATTTGAAACCAACTCGGCGTGTTGCACAAGTTGCGGCTTTGATAGGTGTGCATCTTACTTGCCATCGTTTCCGATTCCCAGCCACCAAGCTCATAAGGTGTTTTCTTCGGACAGATAAAAACGTTGAATAACATTAAGTAAGCTATTCGACAGTTTCTATTGAAAACAGATTAAAGTGACAACAATCTATTAATTCAGCAAATCAAATTTCCCATTTTGCCTAGCTATTCATCTATCTATGATTTGGAAACCCAGCGTAACTGTTGCAGCCGTTATTGAAAAAGACAATAAGTATTTACTCGTCGAAGAAGAACCAGAACCCGGTACAGGTTTGTTTTTAAACCAACCTGCTGGGCACCTGGATCCAGGTGAGTCATTAGTGCAGGGTACCATTCGCGAAACTTTGGAAGAAACAGCCTACACATTTGTACCGGAATATCTAGTCGGTGTTTATCAGTGGTATTCCAAACGCGCCGATACTACTTACATTCGTTTTGCATTTTTCGGATCGGTGACGAAACATGATCCCAATCGCAAGCTGGATCATGGTATTGCGCGTGCGACTTGGTTTAGTTTCGATGAAATATCGCAGCGAATCGATCGTCATCGCAGTCCTTTGGTTATGCAATGCATTTTAGATTATCGTCAGGGCAAGCGTTTTCCACTCGATATGATTAAACACTATGATTAGCATCCCCAAAAAACAGCGCGTTGTAATCGGCATGTCGGGCGGTGTTGATTCATCCGTAGCAGCCTATCTATTAAAACAACAAGGGTTTGATGTGATCGGTGTGTTCATGAAAAACTGGGAAGACGATGATACTGAAGAGTATTGTTCTTCGCGACAGGATTTTCTGGACGCCGTATCCGTTGCTGATGTACTCGATATTCCAATTGATGTAGTCAATTTTTCGGTTGCATACAAGGAGCGAGTATTTTCTAATTTCTTATCGGAATATCAGGCTGGTCGTACACCAAATCCCGATGTATTGTGCAATGCAGAAATAAAATTCAAAGCTTTTCTTGACCATGCGCTAAAACTGGATGCGGATTATATCGCTACGGGACACTACGCACAGGTTAGAAAAGTTGCCAATGTTTTCCAGTTACTCAAAGCGGAAGATGGCACTAAAGACCAGAGCTATTTTCTCTATCGTTTGAATCAAGCGCAATTGGCGAAAACATTATTTCCGGTCGGCCATTTATATAAACGTGAAGTGCGGAAAATAGCTGAAGAAATAAAATTAGCCAATTTTTCTAAAAAAGATAGCACAGGTATCTGTTTTATCGGAGAGCGTCCTTTTCGAGAATTTCTCAATCGTTACCTTCCACAACAACCCGGAGAGATCCAAACACCCGATGGCAAAGTCATTGGACAGCATATCGGTTTAATGTACTACACCATCGGTCAACGGCAAGGATTAGGCATCGGCGGTACGCGCGAAGGCAGCGAGGAACCTTGGTTTGTATCGAATAAAGATATGCGGCGCAATGTACTCATCGTCGTACAAGGCCACGATCATCCCGAGTTATTGCGTTCGACGGTACAAGCCATAGACTTAACTTGGATTAGTGGCCAGCTTCCTCATTGCAATTGGGTTTACGCGGCGAAAACACGCTATCGACAAACCGATGCGCCTTGTGCTATCACAGCATTGTCTTCTGATCATTGCCAGGTCGATTTTCCGCAGCAGCAATGGGCTGTGACTCCGGGACAATCGATTGTCATCTATGAAAGCAAAGTATGTTTAGGCGGCGGTATTATCGATGACACGCATCTAAACGCAGTCGATGCATCCAGTTGAATCGAAACAATAAGATACAAAATTTAAAAGGAATCAGTGTGTCGAATGGATTGATTTACCGCTTAGAACAACTTGAGATACTCAATAAAGAAGATTTTCGTATCATCGACACTCTGTTGGTCACGCAGCGAGATATTCCCGAACATTCCTTCATCATCAACGAAAAGCATGCGCAACAATATATCTATTTTGTATTGAAGGGCTGGGCAATTAAATATAAAACTCTTGAGAACGGTGATCGCCAGATTGTAAATTTTGTTTTGCCTGGTGACATCATTAGTATTTATTCGCCGATTTTCTTGAATGCCGAACACACGGTGGAATCTATTACGGACATGCGGTTAGGATATTTTTCGTCAGGTCTTTTTCTTGAAACGATGCGTAATGCCCCTCGGCTTGCTGTTGCTCTGATGTGGATGGCAGGCCAAGACGAACGCGTTCTTGAAGAACAAATCGTACGAGTTGGCAGGCGACGTTCAACAAAACGAATGGCGCACTTGTTAGCTGAGTTATTTAGAAGACAAAGGCTTGCTGGATTTTCATATGAACAAGCAAGATTATTGCCGCTCAATCAATTGCTGCTCAGTGATGCGTTAGGATTAAGCCACATCCATGCACATCGAGTTTTTCGCGAATTGGATAAAATCGGATTGATAGCCCGGACGCATAACACGATTGAGCTATTGGACATCAAATCATTGGTTGCATTTTCGGATTTTGATGAGAGCTATCTTGAGGCCATCATTAATCCAACGATGATTAAAATATTAAAGCCTTCCTAACATAGGCATTGCTAGTGGTTTTATCAAAAGTTAAATCATCTCATGTGGTTACTCAGTTAAACTCCTACTCAGCAACTAACTTATCGGGACAGGAGCTATCTTTCTTATAAGTTATTTTGCCCATTTAAAATCATAAATCCCGAAGGAGAATTCAATGAGTGATCGTGATGAGTACATCAAAAAAATCCAAAGCAAACTGGATGAATGGGATTCAGACATTGATGAGTTAAAGGATAAACTGGCTGCTGCGAGTGCAGATGCAAAAATTGCAATCGATGACAAACTGAAGCAACTATCCAAACAACGCGATGAAATTAGCGACAAGCTCGAAGAACTGGAAGATGCGGGTGAAGATGTGTGGGAAGACATACGCGATAATATTGAATCCGGCTGGAAACGTGTTACGGCAGAGTTTGAGGATTTAGTGAAACGTTTTAAATCGTAATTTAAATTGACTGAATTTCTTTTTATTTTTACGCTCAAACGAGCGGTAGCATTTGGGACTCTGGATATTATCAAAAACAATATGTTATTAATTTTTTTAAGTAAAAGGGCCTTCTATGACAAAAAATCCATATTTTCCTAACTTAATGCGCTCAACTATCGTCGGATTCTTTATTGCATTCATTGCGGTATCATTGGGTTGCAGTTCGACCAGGACGAAAGAAAGCACAGGGCAATTCATCGACGATGCAACCATGACAGCGAAAGTTAAAGCCAAACTGTTTGATGACCCTGTGGTAAGAGGTACCGCTATCAGTGTAGAGACTTTCAAGGGAACCGTGCAATTAAGTGGTTTTGCCAATTCGAAAGAGGAAGCCAACAAAGCAGAAAGTTTGGCCAAAAGCGTCGAAGGTGTGCGTGCCGTTCGAAACAGCATTGTGCTGAAACAATAAAATTTTTAATCATTAAAGAATAGGAATATCTAAATGAATTTAGTAAAAACAGTAGTTATAGTGAGTTTAGTCGCGTTTATTTCATCACCAGTTTTGGCAACAGAGACATTAGAAGAAAAGAAAGAAGCAGTTACCAATGACGTAAAACGTACTGCAACCAAATCAGTCAACCGTGTCGAAGAAGCGACTTGTATAGACAGTGATGCTAAATGTTTAGCACTAAAAGCCAAAAACCGTATCGAAGAGGCTAGTACCGCAACCAAAGACAAAGCCATCGAATTGAAAAACAAATTAGATTAATTTGTCTTTAGCCCGCCATAAAAAAACACCTCGTGATTTTTACGAGGTGTTTTTTTATGCTCAATTGGATTGTAATTGCAACATGGCCAGCTGCGCATATAACGGGCTGGATTGTAACAGTTCGCTATGGCTACCAAGCGCTTCTAAATGACCATGATTCATAACAGCAATACGGTCAGCGGATTGCACGGTCGCCAACCGGTGCGCAATGATCAGCGTGGTGCGGTTGCGCATCAATTGTTGTAACGCTTGTTGTACCCAATATTCACTTTGTGCATCCAGTGCGCTGGTTGCTTCATCCAACAATAAAATCGGTGCGTCGGTTAAAAGCGCGCGGGCAATTGCCAAGCGTTGTTTTTGCCCTCCCGATAATCCCAATCCCGCATCGCCCAAGTGCGTATCGTATCCTTGGGGTAGCTGGGTGATGAAGTGATGCGCATATGCGGCTTGAGCTGCATTTTGTATTTCCTCATCGGTTGCATCAGGCCGACCGTAACGCAAATTATCTTTGATAGTGCCGAAAAACAATGCCGGATTTTGTGATACGAAAGCAAAGCAGCGACGTAAATCGAATAGATTAAGCTGGCGAATATCAATCCCTTCAAGTTTGATCGAACCGGATTGAACATCAAAAAAACGCAGCAACAAATCAAACAAAGTGGATTTACCTGCTCCAGAAGGGCCAACCAATGCAAGCGTCTCTCCCGCTTTGACCGTCAGCGTTAATTGATCGATAGCCAATACTTCTGGACGGGAAGAATAAGCGAAACTGAGTTGTTCGATTGAAATATCACCCAGAACTTGAGGCAATGGCTGCGGATTATCAGGCGATTGAATTAAATTAGCGGTTTGTAATAATTCCAAGGTACGTTCAGCAGCGCCAGCAGCCCGCTGTAATTCGCCAATCACTTCGGAGATCGATGCGACTGCGGAGCCAACGATAATGCTGTAGAACACAAATGCGGCCAATTCGCCTGAACTGATTTCACCTTCAATGACATCAATGCCACCGACCCATAGCATCAAACCAATGGCGCTCATTACTAACGTAATGACCAGCGTGATCAAAAAAGCGCGTTGCTGGGTACGTTTTTTTGCGACCTCGAATGCCTCTTCGACTTGTGCTTGAAAGCGTTGTTGATCAATCAACTGATGGTTGTAAGCCTGAACAGTTTTGATCTGCCCTAGAATTTCACCCACATACGCACCCACTACCGCAATCTTGTCCTGACTTTGCCGGGACAGTTGTCTAACCCGTTTGCCATAAATAAGAATCGGCACAACCACTAGCGGTACGCAGACAACGACCAAACTCGCCAGTTTGACATTGGTAAGAAATAACCAAACAATGCCTCCCACCATCATGATGAGATTGCGCAGTGCAAATGAAACCGATGAGCCAATGACCGTTTGCAGTAAAGTCAAATCAGCGGTTAAGCGAGATTGAATTTCTAAACTGCGATTGGCCTCAAAAAAACCAGGATGCAAATAAATTAAATGGTTGAAAACTGCGCTGCGAATATCCGCGATGACTCGTTCACCCAACCATGTGACCCAGTAGTAGCGAGTGAAAGTACCGGTCGCCAAAGCAACGACGAGCAGCAAGAATATCGTCACATATTGACCTAACAATTCCTTGGATTGCGTGGCAAAACCTTGATCAATCAGTAAGCGAATCCCTTGGCCCAGCGATAACATGACTGCTGCAGTAAATAGCAAAGCGATTAAGCTATAAAGGACTTGAAGTCGATAAGGCGAAATAAATTGCGCGGCTTGCCGGACCGCTTGCCAATGTATTTTATTTTTCTCAGCAGAATTTGTCATGAAAAATCCCTGGCATTAAAAATTTGCCAGATTTTACATGTCGATGCGGACATGATTAGACCTCGTCCACTCGAAATCATAAAATTTCTAGTGAACTTGGATGTATTATGTTGCTGCCGACAAAGCTTGATCGAGATCAGCCAAAATATCATCGATATGTTCAATGCCGACACATAAACGAATCATATCTTTAGTGACGCCCGCACTGACTAATTCGCTATCCGTTAATTGCCGATGCGTGGTCGATGCAGGATGTGCGGCCAAAGATTTCGCATCGCCAATATTGACCAAACGTTTAAACAGTTTCAACGCATCGTAAAATTTTACGCCACTATCAAAACCGCCTTTAATGCCGAATGCCAATAAAGCCGACGGTCGTCCCTTCATGTATTTTTGCGCCAGTGCATAGTATTCTGATGTTGGTAAACCCGCATAACGTACCCATGCTACTTTCGGATGTTTTTCCAAATATTGCGCCACTTTTAGCGCATTTTCAGTATGGCGCTCCATGCGTAACGACAAGGTTTCGATACCTTGTAAAAAGAAAAAAGCATTCATCGGCGACAACGCTGAGCCGGTATTGCGTAAAGCAACCGTTCTAACACGGCCGATGTATGCGGCTGGACCGAATTCTTGCGTATACACCACACCATGATAAGCGGGTTCGGGATTGTTGAGCATCGGAAAACGATCCGCATGTTTGGCCCAGGGAAATTTGCCTGAATCGACAATAATGCCGCCAATCGAAGTACCATGTCCGCCCATGTATTTAGTCAGCGAATGTACGACGATATCCGCACCGAATTCCATGGGTTTCATCAATACTGGTGTCGGCACAGTGTTATCGACAATCACCGGAACGCCACGCTGATGAGCCATTTTGCAAATAGCTTCCATATCCGGAATATTACCGGCGGGATTGCCTAGCGATTCGCAAAAAACCGCTACGGTCTTTTGATCGATTAAAGGCTCTAGGCTGGCAGCGCTGTCATCTTTGGCAAAACGCACTTCGATGCCTAGCTTGGGTAGCATGTGCGCAAACAATGTATAGGTTCCGCCGTATAACATCGGCACGCTGATAATATTGCTACCACATTCCGCGATGTTGATGATGGAATAATGAATCGCTGCTTGCCCTGCGCTCAAAGCTAACGCAGCAACGCCGCCTTCCAAAGCCGCTACGCGTTGTTCCAGAACGTCATTAGTAGGATTCATAATGCGCGTATAAATATTGCCCGGCACTGCGAGATTAAATAAATCCGCGCCGTGTTGCGCATTGTCGAATTCATAGGCAACCGTTTGATAGATAGGAACCGCGACTGATTTGGTCGTCGGGTCGGTGGTATAACCTGCGTGAATCGAAAGTGTTTCGTCTTTCATGGATATATCCTGCCAGCTAAAGCAAAATGATAGAAGGCTGTAAGTGTAAGTTTTATCGTAACGCTCAACAAGTTTTTACTTGAAGTATTGGCCGGTATGTGGAAATCCTTTCAGTGATGGCATTTATAACGGTCAAGTTTAAATTCAGGCTGTATTGTCATATCATAGCGCTACCCATCCACATATGTGGTGAATAATGCATCAACCATCGATGAATACTGCATCGAATCATTAAGAGGTAATCCATTCATGAAAAAAGCTTTAGTTGTATCTTGTGCCTTATTGATACTTTCTTCTTGCACTTGGGTCAAGGTGACTCCCAAGGGCGATGGTGTTCGTTTGGTACCTTCCAATAAATACGTCGCGCAATGCAAAAATTTGGGTAAAGTCAATGCGAAAGTGGTCAGTCAGATTATTTTTGAGCGTAACCCTGATAAAGTCGCAGAAGAATTAGCGAATATGGCACGCAATGAAGCTGCCGGCATGGGAGCCGATACAATTGTGCCGATCTCAGAAATTGTGGATGGCAGACGGGTTTTTGGCGCATACCAATGTTTTCACCCAAAATCCAATTGAATGACGTATCAATAAACCATCGATACGATGTGACGCATTTGTTTAAATCCTTTTTTGACGGATGTAAACGTGCATAAATACTAAAGATCACAGCTCATTCGTTAATCTGTAAGCGATTCTAATTCTTAAGAAAATTTACTAACCCTTTCTTCATTCTTGTTTAAATTTCTCGCAAGCAATAGAATGAAGACATCGATGTAATAGTAGGTTGGCTTCGACATCGGTATTTCAAATTATCTATAAGGATTTTTAAAAAAATGAATAAAAGAATTATTTCCACGGTAACTACTGGCATTGCGCTATGCATGTTATTTTTTTCAACGGTAACATTAGCAGAGACCGGCTATGCCGTTCACTATAGCGATAAATTTCAAGGCAGAAAAACTGCAAACAATGAGATTTTTGACCAAAATGAACTGACTGGTGCGCATAAAAAATTACGCTTTGGCACTCAAGTTAAAGTAACCAATTTATCGAACAATCGTAGCGTAGTTGTTAAAGTCAATGATCGTATGGCACGCCGCAACCGCAATGTAATCGACCTGACAAAACGCGCTGCAGAGGAACTCGGTTTTGTAAAAAGTGGTCGTGCACGTGTTAAGTTGGAAGTTGTGAATTAATTCAAAAAAACTTCAGTAACGCTGATTTTTGATATTTTTAGTTACAAATCCATTTTTTTATCCATCGGTATACCGCAGCAATGTCCGCTTGAAGTATAAATTTACTTTTTATAAGTGAAATGCTATTTCTCGACTAATACACCTATGCAAAAATCCAAGCTTCCTGTTATTAAACCGTTTGTTTTTGTATTCAGTTGGCGAAGGTTTTTAGTTCATACGCTGATTTTGGGTGTATGTAGTGTTTTGGGTTTGATGACATGGTATTTTTCAAAACCGCATAGTACTCGATTCTACGATACCAAATCAGGATCACCGATTTTTGTTGCTCTGACGCCCGAAATCGACATGTCGTTAGACAAGCAGAGTATTGTTGCGGTTAGAGAAGGTAATCCAATAATAATTGAGTTATTTGGAGGAAATGTATACTTTGATATCAAAAATCATAGTGCAAATGAACTAGAACTAAAAGTTGGTAAAGTTACCATCAAAGATATTGGGACTCGATTTAGCATCCGGATGCAAAAAAGCGGTGAACATCAAATCGCCGTTGCAGAGGGACAAGTAGAAATTTATCTTGCATCCGGTGCTTTCCAAGTCAATGCTTTTGAGCAAGCAAGCTTTAATGAAAAACAAATGGGTAAACGTATTTTAATTCATGAAAGTGATATTGCACCGTGGCGTAATTTTAATTGACCCGAATCATTGCTAAGTGCCAGAATCATCAACATATTTTTTCTTATCACGCGCAAATCCCTCGTTTTTTTGCATCAAACAGTTTAACAAAATCATTAACACGATCAGAAAGCTAACGCTCCAAGTAGTTGCGGCCATTGCTAACAGTAATTCTCGATCATTACCAAAATCAGCAGCAATACGGGTAATCGCAGCGACCGTCATAATGGCGGTGAAGATGATAATCTGCGGTATCCGTGAGGGATATTGTTTTACATGTAACAGCGTCACGCGAACAATAACGTTAGCGGCTAAGGTACCCAATGCGCCGACGGTTATTGCGTGAATTGCGCTATTGTAATATTGACCATCATTGAACTTCACCCAACCGAGCAGTATCAATCCGATTGCCAGCCACGCATAGCCTATACCAAGACAAATCAAATCGGGACGGGCTGAACAATGCCACAATTGCCAGCGAATGAGGCGAATCATGGCTAAAATACCGCATGCGATCAGTAAAATACCGGCGATTGAAGGTAGGATAGGGGTAAGCAAAAAAGCCCCCGCAACGGTAACGATCAAGCCGGCTTCGATATTCGGTTGAACCCTGGCTTCAAGCTCTATCCCTTGCCGATAAAATTCACCAGCAACGGCTGGAGCCAACATGCGTCCACCCATGAATAACATCAGTAAAGCAAATAACTGCACGCTCTCTCGGAGTAAATAACGTTGCAACTCATAGCTGTCTAATTCGCGAGTCGTCGCAATGGTGGCGGCCATAACGCATATGAGTCCAAGCAGCGGCACCAACATGCGATTACGCCATTTTTTTGCAACCCATAGTTTCGGCAGTAGATGCTGCGCTAACAGAAAAACAAATACGGTATTGAATATCAGCGAAAATACAGTCATATCCAAAATCAGACCACTGATTCGAGCCAGTATCCAAAAAAACATAAATACCACGACTTTTTTTCTTGGCATCGGCCCCAACAAATAACCAGCGATTAACGCCAAAACAAAACCAAACAGCATTTCAAACGCATGCGTAGTCGGCGCAGCTAGCATGATCGGACCATAACCATGCCGAGCCAGTATTGCTAATGGCACCATCAAAATCGCATAGATACTGGCTGCGGTAAAAAACCATTGATGCGGATAGGTTTTAGTCTCTGCTAAAAACCAGAGAGAAAATGCACTTTTCATCTTAGCGTGCTAAGAAATTTCCCAAGCATATTAAGGCACCGATCAATTCTCATTGCTCTTGTTTGCGATCCACTGTACTAACGCATCCATCGCACCACGAGATTTTTCTGCCTGATCGTGATTAACAAAAAAAACCACGACATGACGATTGCCAGCCTGATCCAGCACATAACCGGCTAATGCGCGCACATTATCCAAAGCGCCTGTTTTCATATGGGCACGACCCTTTGCTGAAGTATCTCTATAGCGACTTTTTAATGTTCCATCCGCTGCCGCGATTGGAAGCGATGACATAAATTCCGGCATGACCGGACTTTGGTAAGCGGAAACGAGTATTTTCCCCATATGGCGCGCGCTGATGCGTTCCTTTCGGGATAATCCCGAACCATTTTCTATGACTAATTCGGGAAAATTCAACCGTTTGCTCGATAACCAGTTCTGGACTGCTAAGTGTGATTTCTCCAGCGTTGCCGGAGCATTATTCACGACATCGCCACCCGTTCCGAGTGCTAGATATAACTGTCGTGCAGCAATGTTGTTACTGTATTTATTGATACCACGGACAATTTCCGCTAACGCTAGAGACTGATGCGTCTCTAGTAAGGTAGCACCCGTCGGTAATTGTGCTTCAACCACATGACCATTGAACTTTCCCCCTTGCTCAGTCCATAACCGCTTAAATAGACCTCCAATATAGGTTGCGCTGTCTTGCAAATTTAACATCGTGGATTGTTTTCCACACTGGATAGAAAATTTGCCGCTGACAATGACAGTTAAGTGATTTTTGTTTTTTTCGTCAGGCAAAACGTCTGTCGTTATCGCATTACGCCAATCACCGCAGCTCTCCTGAGTTAATTGCACATGATTTTGAACGCGTAAAGCATCTGAATCAGGATCGAAGACCACACGTACCGCATTACTTTCAGGTCGCGGGAAGAAATGTAGCGCTGTTGCGCGATAATTCACCATCAAAGCTTCCGGAAGCGCGTTGTAGCTGCGATAGGGCTTACCATCAAAATCACCCGGATGTTGATAAGGTATCGCATAATGCGCACGATCCAAAATCAAATTACCTTGTATGTTTTTTAATCCAGTTTGACGGAGCCTGTAAACGAGTGACCAGAAATGTTCTAAATCAAATCGAGGACTGCCATAGCCTTTAATGACTAAATCTCCCTGCAATACATCCTGCACCATTTTGCCATGTGCAAAAATTTGTGTTGGCCAGGTATAAGTTGGTCCCAATAGGTCTAATCCCGCATAGGTCGTTAACAGTTTCATAACCGAAGCAGGATTCATCGCCTGATCCGCATTAAAAGCTAATGTCGGCTTGGCTGTTCCGATTTCTTGTACGTATACGCCAACCGCTTGTAATGGAATGCCCGATTGTTGTAGTTTTTGCTTTACCGTGGGCGGTAATTCATTAGCCGATGCTGAGGTTGAAGCTGACAATAATCCGAATAAAAACAACAGAATGAGAAGATGGTAATACGCATTTCTCCTGCACCAATAGCCTATCATCTCAATAAAAACTATTTTTTAACTTTGCAAAGCGCAAATCCATCGTCCCATCCCATACGATATTGATCGTCTCTATCGTAGCGATTGACATCTTTAAATCCAAAGCCACTGTTTTTAGCTGTTTCACAACCATCAATGTAGCCTTGCTGCGTATTCGCAGGATATCCAGACAAGTTATATTTGGGCTTGGTGCTCGGAGGTAACGGACCTTCCGGGCGTTCACCTTGTGTTGGAGGTGATGCAATCGAATCCGAAGGTTCGCCCGGTTTTTGTGGCACGGTACTACAGGCCGATAGTAACAATAACACTAGTACAGAAATAAAATACGCTCGATAAGTCATAACAAGTACCTGAGTAAAATAAATATCAATGGATTACAAAACAGATTTAAGCAACTTGCCCATTTCTGCAGGATTAAGCGTTACTTTAATGCCACATGATTCCAGGACGGCAAGTTTTTCTTGTGCAGTACCTTTTCCTCCAGAAATAATAGCGCCGGCGTGCCCCATTCGCTTTCCTGGCGGCGCTGTTACACCGGCAATAAAACCGACCACCGGTTTTTGCATATGCTCTTTAACCCAACGCGCGCAATCTTCTTCATCGCTTCCGCCTATCTCACCGACCATTAATACCGCATCGGTCTCGTCATCGTCATTGAACAATTGCAGCACATCTAAATGCTTTAATCCATTGACCGGATCACCGCCAATGCCAATGCAAGTAGATTGTCCAAGACCCAGCGCCATCAACTGCGCCACTGCTTCATAGGTTAACGTTCCAGAACGAGAAACCACGCCAATGCGCCCTTTTTTATGAATGTAACCTGGCATGATACCGATTTTGATTTCATCGGGCGTAATGATGCCGGGACAGTTCGGGCCGATTAAGCGCGTTTTCTTGCCTTGCATTTTATAGCGTGTTCGAATCATATCGCGAACCGGAACGCCTTCAGTAATACAAATCACCAGATCAAGCTCAGCTTCAACGGCTTCATCGATAGCTGCCGCAGCAAAAGGAGGCGGTACATAAATAACCGAAACAGTGGCGCCCGTCTGCTGCTTGGCCTCTTTGACGGTTGCAAAAACAGGAATACCATCAACATCTTCACCTGGTTTGCGTGGATTGACTCCTGCGACAAAGCAAGATTGACCATTCGCATATTCCCGACATGCACTGGTATGAAATTGCCCGGTCTTACCAGTAATACCTTGAGTCATCACACGGGTATTTTTATTAACTAAAATAGACATCGTGAATCTCCCCTTTTAAGACTGACCGGATGCATTTACTTGCGAGCCAGTCGCTCTAACCACTTTCTCCGCAGCATCCGCCATTCCATCCGCAGAAATAATGGTCAAATTAGATTCTTGTAGAATTTTTTTGCCCAATTCCACGTTCGTTCCTTCTAATCTCACGACCAATGGCACCGATAACTTCACTTCGCGCGCAGCGGCAACAACGCCTTGAGCAATCACATCACATTTCATGATGCCGCCAAAGATATTCACCAGAATAGCCTGTAATTTAGGATTTTTTAACATTAATTTAAATGCTTCGGTTACTTTCTCAACCGTAGCGCCTCCGCCCACATCGAGAAAATTAGCAGGATTCCCGCCATACAGTTTGATAATGTCCATGGTCGCCATCGCCAGACCGGCACCGTTTACCAGGCAACCGATAGTTCCATCAAGAGGAATGTACGAGAGATCATGTTTAGAAGCCTCGACTTCTACTGGATCTTCTTCATCCAAATCGCGTAACGCTGCAATTTCAGGATGCCGGAACAAAGCGTTGTCATCAAAATTCATTTTCGCGTCCAAAGCAATGACTTGCTTGTCCACCGTTAGTACCAAGGGATTAATTTCGACCAATGAAGCATCTGTTTCATCGAAAGCTTGATATAACTGACGCAACAGTTTAGATACTTGCGCATTGACGCTAGTGGAAATGCCAATTTTCTGTGCCATTTCACTGGCCTGTTCATTGTTCAGCCCTGTAACCGGATCGATCAGTACTTTATGAATTTTTTCTGGTGTTTCGGCTGCAACTTTTTCAATATCCATGCCGCCTTCCGAACTAGCCATCAAACATACGCGCTGCTGGCGACGATCCGTTACCAATCCCACATAGTATTCTTGCTCAATCGGTACGCCTTGTTCTATCAACAATCGGCGCACGATTTGTCCTTCTGGACCAGTTTGATGCGTCACCAAACGCATATTGAGAATGGCACTGGCGTGTTGACGTACTTCTTCCAGTGACTTTGCTACTTTCACCCCCCCGCCTTTACCCCGACCGCCCGCATAGATTTGTGCTTTTACGATCCAAAGTTGCCCCCCTAATTCGCGTGCGGCATTCACGGCTTCTTCAATGCTAAAACAAGCAATACCTTGCGGCGTAGCAATACCGTATTTACGCAAGATTTCTTTGGCTTGATACTCATGAATTTTCATCAATACCTCTCCAGCTATAAATTTATGGATCTAATCTGCAATACTCACAGTCACAGTATAACTGAATCATGATACCGATATAGATTCAGCAAAACGATCTTGAATAATCACAAAGAATATCTATTGAATAAAATGGTTGTCTTTATCACTCATCAAGCTAAACTCGCCTACAAGTTCTTTATAATAAAATGCTACTTTTTATTCAGTATTCGTTCAGATTCTTTTCGCTATGATTACCATTATCAAGTAACAAACTGAACGGGGGATATATGAAAAATTTTAAAAAAGTGTGCTTAGCTATCACCCTGTGTGGAATTTTTTCAATGAATCTCGCAATCGCTGATGGTGATGGTGATGGTGGTGGCGACGGTGGTGGCGATGGCGGCGGATTCGATGGTGGTGGCTACGACGGTGGAGGATTCGACGGTGGTGGGTTCGATGGCGGTGGCTATGACGGCGGCGGATTCGATGGTGGCGGCTATGACGGTGGTGGCTATTATGATAATGGTAGTGGTTACGATCAAAGCGGCGACTCCTATCAAGGTGGTCAAGATGGCGGATACAGTCAAGGCGACGCTTTTTATTCCAATGACGCGATGGGCCAGCCAGGGGAATTTGATTCGACTGGCGATGCTGGCCAACCCGCTGATTTTAATTCGTCCACAGATCCCGGGCAAATTGATAACGCAGGTCAACCCGCCGATTTCAACGCATCGGATGCGCCTACTGCCGATAGCGCCACGGACTCAAGCCTAGACTCAGCGCAAAGCAAGGAAATTGCCCCGGACGCAACGAATGATAATGCAGCTACGCCAACAGGCGACAACGCAACTGCTGACGGCGCCAATCCTGAAAACGCCCAAAGCACTGCTACAGCGCAAAACGCTGATGGTACAACCACAGACGCAGCTGCTCAAAATGGAACGGGTACTACGGACACAGCTCAAGATGGAGCAGCAGGTCAAAATGTTAATATTGAAAACAATAATGTTGTGAACAACAACAACGTTGATCCTAATCACTTAAACGGGGACCATCACCATCATGGTCATCACCATCATCATGGTTTCGGATTAGGTTTCGGTCTTGGACTCGGTATGGGATGGGGTGGCTGGGGCTGGGGTGGTTGGGGATGGGGGCCCGGATGGGGCTGGGGACCTGGCTGGGGTCCTGGATGGGGGGTTTATAGCGGCTGGGGTGGTTGGGGTAGCATGGGATTCTACAATTCCTATGCTTCCGGTTCCGCCCCTTTATTTAGTAGAACATATCCGCTAGGAGGATATCCGGTTGGAGTGGTTTCAGCACCGCTATTTAATTCACCTCCAACGTATATTCAACAAAATACGGCTCAAACTGCTGCGCCAAGACCTGCTCCCGTGCAAAGTAACAGTTATTGGTATTTTTGCCGCAATCCAGAAGGTTATTACCCAACCGTAAAAGAATGCCCGATGGGTTGGATAAAAGTACCTCCACAACCTTCTTAAAATTAATGCATGCTATGTTTTATATATCTCCTACAGGTGTAGGAGATATATATTTGTAGATTAGGATATTCCTCCTGGTAAGAAATCACTTATACTGGATTCATGTTTTTAAAAAAGATGCATTTATAGTAATTGGTTACAAAATACATTATAAAAAAGTGACTTACCTAATGGTCTATCATGATTGTGCCGCAAGAAAATCAGTTCGATAGAGCCCACGCAAGAGTTAACGAGCTTGATCTGTTAAGATTTTTTGCCGCATTGGCCGTCGTTTTCCATCATTATTCTTTAGATGGATTTGCTGCGGAATCCATGACTATCATGCCATACCCCTTACTGGCATCAATATCCAAATATGGTTATCTAGGGGTTGAGCTTTTCTTTATGATTAGCGGATTTGTCATTCTCATGACGGCTTCTAACGGGGATCTGAAGAAATTTGTCATCTCGCGGTTAATTCGCTTATACCCCGCTTTCTGGGTATGCTGCTCGATCACTTTTTTTTTCACGCTAGCTATTGGGGCTTCGGATTATTCTGCGTCTATCAATCAATACCTTATCAATATGACGCTATTAAGCGATTTTATGAATGTGCCGCCGATGGACGGCGTTTATTGGTCTTTATTTGTCGAACTTAAATTTTATGCTTTTGTTGCGGTAATATTACTGCTAGGCAGAATTCAACAAGCAGAATTATTCATGATTCTTTGGTTAGCCGTAACGATCGCATTGGTATTCCATCCCATTCAACAGTTGCGTTTTCTGATGTTGAAGGATTATTCAACCTATTTCATCGCTGGAGCAACTTTCTTTTTGATCTGGGCTAAAGGATTAACTTGGACGCGTTGCACCGTTATAGCCGTTTCATGGTGCCTGGCTATTTATCAGTCCACCAAAGAAATTCATGAATTTGAAATTCGAATCAGAAATGATTTAGACCCGTACATCATTACTGCAATCATTTGTGCCTACTTTGTCATTATGGCCTTAATATCACTCAAGCGAATGGGTGCGGTCGGGCGTGTAAACTGGGTTTGGCTTGGCGCACTTACCTATCCGCTTTATTTGATTCATCAAAATCTCGGTTTTATGATTTATAACGCTGTGTATACGCAATTCAATCCACAGATTTTATTCTGGCTGTTAGTCTTTGGTATGATAATGCTTGCGTATTTGATACACATTGCCATCGAAAAACCGCTAGCGAAATCCATGAAAAATTTTTTCAATAAGCTTACGGAAAATTTAAAAACCTAAAACCGTTTTAACCGTAAAGCTATTTACTGTGTCAACTTCTTCTTCAAAATTGCATTGACTTGCGCTGGGTTCGCTTTACCCTGCGTAGCTTTCATAATTTGCCCGATCAGTGAATTAAACGCTTTTTCCTTACCATTGCAATAATCCTCTACTTGCTGTGGATTGGCAGCCAAAACATCGTCCACTAATTTCTCAATGGCATTGTCATCGGAAATTTGTTTTAATCCTTTGGCCGCAATAATTGCATCAACATTTTTTCCATGCTCGCCCTGCCATAAGCTTTCAAAAACTGTTTTTGCAGCTTTTCCAGAAATAGTGCCATCGCTGATACGTGCCAGTAATGATACAAGATCACTCGGTTTGACGGGACAATCCGCAATTTCCATATTTTCTTTATTCAATTGTCCGCTGATCTCACCCATAATCCAATTCGCACATAGCTTGGCATGTTCCGGTAGTAATTTAACTGCGGTGTCAAAATAGTCGGCCATTTCCCGCGAGCCGGTTAACACGGATGCATCATACTTAGATAACCCGAACTGCGCTGAATAACGATCCCGCCTTGCTTGTGGCAATTCCGGTAAAGTTTTCTGAATTTGCTCAATCCAATCATGCGAAATTTCTAATGGTAATAAATCGGGATCAGGGAAATAACGATAGTCATTAGCATCTTCTTTACTGCGCATCGTACGTGTTTGGTCTTTATTGGCATCGTATAAACGGGTTTCTTGCCGAATTAAGCCGCCATCTTCCAATATTTCAATTTGCCTACGTGCCTCAAAATCAATCGCCTTTTCCAAAAAACGAAATGAATTGAGATTTTTGATTTCGCAACGTGTCCCTAATTTTTCGCTACCCATAGGGCGTACAGAAACATTGGCGTCACAACGAAATGATCCTTCTTGCATATTGCCATCACAAATACCAATCCACCGCACCAAGGTGTGTAACGTTTTCGCATAGGCAACAGCTTCTGCGCTACTGCGCATGTCAGGCTCGGAAACGATTTCCAGCAAAGGCGTTCCAGCGCGATTCAGATCAATTCCAGTCATTCCATGAAAATCTTCATGTAACGACTTACCCGCATCTTCTTCCAAATGCGCGCGAATCAACCGAATGATTTTTTCTTCACCATCGAGCTGAATATGAATATTGCCCCCTTGCACAATAGGCAATTCAAACTGGCTAATTTGGTAGCCTTTGGGTAAATCGGGATAAAAATAATTTTTGCGCGCAAAGATAGAAGGAGAATTGATTTTTGCGTTGATGGACAAACCAAATTTAATTGCTCGTTCAACCGCTCCTCTGTTGAGTACCGGCAACACTCCCGGCAAAGCCAAATCGACTTCGCAGGCTTGTGTATTAGGTGCTGCACCATAGGCGGTCGAAGCGCCTGAAAAAATTTTTGATTGTGTTGAAAGTTGCGTGTGTACTTCCAAGCCAATGACTATTTCCCACTGCATAACAAATATCCAAAAAAATCTAAACTATTTGATCAAACCGGTGATTTCAAATGCCAATCAGTAACCATTTGATACTGATGGGCAACATTTAACAATTGCGCTTCTTTAAAATAATTACCGATAATATGCAATCCAACAGGGCGATTATTTTCACCAAAGCCAACGGGAATCGACATCGCCGGCATACCCGTCAAATTCGCCGCACTGGTATAAATATCTGACAAATACATCTGAATGGGATCTGCGCTTTTTTCTCCCAAATTGAAAGCCACCGTCGGAGTCGTAGGCCCCATGATGACATCACAATGTTGATAAGCGTCAGCAAAATCCTGTGCGATCAATCGCCGTAATTTCTGCGCTTTGATGTAATACGCATCGTAATAACCATGTGAAAGCACATAGGTGCCAATCAAAATGCGCCGCTTTACTTCTGGACCGAAACCTTCGGCGCGTGATTTACGGTACATATCCGCCAAATCAGTATACGATTCAGCGCGATGCCCATATCTCACACCATCAAAACGCGATAAATTACTCGAAGCTTCCGCCGGAGCCAAAACATAATAGACAGGAATTGACAGTGGCGCGTTCGGAAGAGCGACCTCGATCGTTTCCGCGCCTAATTTACGGTATTCCGCTAATGCTTTATCGATAGCGCTTTCAACATCTTGGCTCATACCTTTAGCAAAATATTCCTTCGGAAGGCCTATGCGTAACCCCGTCAACGGTTTTTGTAGATCTCTTCCGTAATCTTCATTCTCCCGCTGTAGACTCGTAGAGTCGCGCGCATCAAAGCCAACCATGACATTCAGCAGCAGCGACAAGTCTTCGGCGGATTTAGCCATAGGCCCCGCTTGATCGAGACTGGAAGCAAAAGCAATCATGCCATAGCGAGACACCAATCCATAGGTCGGCTTGATACCGGAAATACCGCACAATGCCGCAGGCTGCCGAATCGATCCCCCCGTATCCGTTCCTGTCGCCGCAGGCGCTAGGCGAGCTGCAATTGCGCACGCTGCACCACCTGAACTGCCACCGGGTACTGCTTTAGTATCCCAAGGATTTTTTACCATGCCGTAGAACGATGTTTCATTACTCGAACCCATGGCAAATTCATCCATATTGGTTTTGCCAATATTGACTGCGCCTGCTCGATTAAATCGTTCAATCACGCCAGCATCGTACGGTGAAACAAAATTTGACAGCATTTTTGATCCGCACGTGGTCAACCAACCTTTGGCACAAAAAATGTCTTTTTGCGCAATGGGAATTCCTGTTAACGCTTCTCCTTTCCCCGTCGCCAGCATTTTGTCAGCAACAGCCGCTTGCGCCAAGGTTATTTCCTCATTGGTGGTAATAAATGCGTTGTAATCCGAATTAAATTTCTTGATACGTTGCAGAAAAAGTGACGTGAGCTCAACACTCGATATTTTTTTCTCGGCAAGTTGATTAGAAAGCTCTTTGAGACTGGCATTAAGCATGTTGTAAAAATTAGATTCTTAAGTGCAATTAAAAAATCACAAAAATAGGTACAAAACCATCATTAATTTGTAATAGTATATTTCTTTTATTCGATGACCTGAGGAACTAGATACAATCCCTCTTCGACTTGAGGTGCCAATGTCTGAAACAACGGACGTTGATCACTCTCGGTAACGATATCATCTCGTAGACGCTGCGTCACACTTTGCGAGTGTGACATCGGTTCAACCGACGCAGTATCGACTGATTGCATCGTTTCAATTAAGTTAAAAATACTGGATAACTGTGTTAACGTAGCCTGTGCTTGATTGTCATCAATTTCTATATAAGCCAAATCAGCAATGCGTTTAACATCATTTAACGATAAAGTCATGAGAAAGGTTGCCTTATTTTGTTATCTTTAGGAACGAGTATTAGGGTATCATGCCCGCCTTAGCCGTGATATTTTTTGATGATTTTAATTTATTCATTTGTATTCCTCTCTCAAATCATAATGACTAATAACGGATTTTGCCACTATGTTTAATTTCTTGAACAACAATATTCTTGGAAACTATTTCTCAACCGACATGGCGATTGACTTGGGAACAGCAAACACGCTCATCTATGTCTCTGGTCAAGGTATTGTACTGGATGAACCTTCGGTAGTTGCAATTCGAGAAGAAAGCGGTGCAAATGGAAAAAGAATGATTCAACAGGTCGGTCTTGCGGCCAAGCAAATGCTAGGACGTACGCCGGGCAATATCACCGCGATACGTCCGATGAAAGACGGCGTTATCGCCGATTTCACTGTGACCGAACAAATGTTGAAAATGTTCATTCGCAAAGTCAATCCACCGCGCTTATTTTCTGCAAATCCGCGTATCGTCATCTGCGTCCCTTACGGATCTACTCAAGTAGAACGTCGTGCTATTCGAGAAGCCGCTTATGGCGCAGGTGCCCGAAAAGTAGAATTGATCGAGGAACCGATGGCAGCCGCGTTAGGTGCGGATCTACCCGTCGAATCTCCGACCGGTTCTATGGTTGTGGATATTGGCGGAGGAACGACTGAGGTCGGCGTTATTTCGTTGGGTGGAATTGTCTATTCAAATTCGGTACGAGTTGGCGGCGACAAATTTGATGAAGCGATCATCAATTATATCCGCCGCAATTATGGCATGTTGATTGGTGAAGTCACGGCTGAAATGATCAAAAAGGAGATAGGATCAGCTTTTCCTGGCTCCGAAGTCAAAGAAATCGAAGTGAAGGGTCGGAACCTTGCCGAAGGTATTCCACGTAGCTTCACCATTTCTAGCAACGAAATTCTCGAAGCACTGACTGAGCCGATCAATAGCATTACCAGCGCGGTTAAAACTGCACTCGAACATACCCCGCCAGAATTAGGCGCGGATATCGCGGAGAAAGGCATGGTAATGACTGGTGGCGGAGCCCTGTTGCGCGATATTGATCGTTTATTGATGGAAGAAACGGGATTATCGGTGATCATCGCTGAAGATCCTTTGAGGTGTGTGGTTCGAGGCGCTGGCATTGCTTTAGCGAATATGGATCGTTCAATCGGTATTTTTGCGCGTGATTAATCGATAAATAAATTCAAACCCAGAAGCTTCTACTGGAGATAATGAAGACAGCCCCACCGTTCTTTAGGCATGGGCCAGGTCCATTTACGAGGTTGATTGTATTTACCTGCTTATCGTGCCTACTGATTGTCGAAGACCTTCGCTTCAAAAGGTTTCATGAGGTTAGGCAAGTCATTGGTACAATAATTTTTCCGCTGCAAAGAATCGCGTATGCACCAACCTCTGTTTATGATGAAGTCAGAAATTTTATTATTCATTTTAACTTGTTGGAAGAAAATACCAAATTAAGACAACAAAATTTCGAGAATCAACAATATCTATTACGATTTCATGCCTTAGAAGCTGAAAACGTTCAATTACGCGAATTACTGGGTGCAATTGACAGAATTGAAAATAATTCAGAAACCAAACCTGTTTTAGCGGAGATTTTATATACGCCGCGCGATCCATTCAGTCACAAAATAACGCTCAACAAAGGGATTTATCATGATGTTCAACTGGGTCAGGCGGTTATTGATGACAAGGGTGTAGTAGGACAAATTACCCGAATTTATCCTTTTTCCGCCGAAGTTACTCTACTCACTGACAAGAATCATTCTGTTCCTGTGCAGGTATTACGCAATTCATTACGGTCAGTCATCTCAGGTACAGGTAAAAACAACGAATTAGAATTGCGCTATTTATCGATTAACATTGATATTCAAGCCGGTGATTTATTAGTGACCTCTGGAATTGGTGGCGTTTATCCTGCCGGAATTCCTGTTGCGGTGGTAGAAAAAATTGAACAAAACCCCACCGATGATTTTTCTAGAGTCGTTAGCAGCCCTGTTGCCGGCGTGGATCGTAACCGCCAGGTATTAATTTTGTCGCTGATAAAACCTCCGATTGATACCACTACTGAGACGGTTAAAATTGAATCAAAACAGAAATAATGACAAACAGCCTAGTCCAGACGATTATTTAAGGCAAGATGTATACGACACCGCTGGAAATGGATACATTGCGCTGACGCTGGTGGTGGCACTCATTTTGAATTTTTTGCCATTACCTGACAATGCGCTATTGTTTCGACCTGATTTTGTAGCACTGATCACTTTATATTGGTGTGTGCAGTATCCGCACAAGATAGGTATGAGCGTGGCGTTTATGATGGGACTGATGATGGATGTTGCTAATATCAATATACTAGGACAACATGCACTAGCTTATTGTATTGCGGTTTATCTCACATTAATATTAGGAAGGCGCTTACGTTTGTTTAATGCTTGGCAACAGGCACCCCAAATCGGATTTATTCTGTTTGCCATGCAAACAGTCATGATCATTGTTGCCATTTTAGGAGGCATGAAATTTCCAGGATGGGAGTTTTATTTTACCACCGTGACCGGATCTTTAGCATGGATCCCTGTTTCTCTATTGTTAAGTATGCCTTTGAAACAAAAACCTGATTCACATGCACTATAACGTATCAAAGTGGAATTACGCGATCATCCTATAGAATTACAAAAATTTCGTATTCGTTTAGCGATTAGCGTTGTATTTGTTTTGACGCTTTTTTCGTTGTTGTACGTACGTTTCTATTATCTGCAAATTTCTCAGCAGAATCATTACTCTACTTTGGCGGAGGCTAATCGCATTTCCATTTTACCTTTAGTGCCCAACCGCGGTTTAATCTTTGACCGCAATGGCAAGGTATTGGCACAGAATTACTCCGCTTACGCACTAGAGATTACGCCGAACAAAGTTCCTAATATCCAAGAAACACTAGATCAACTGTCTGCTTTTATTGAAATAACACCCGCAGATCGCCAGCGTTTCATGAAACTCATGAATGAAAGCCAACGTTTTAAAAGTTTACCGCTACGCAATCGGCTCAATGAAATTGAAATAGCGACCTTCGCAACTAACCGTTACCGTTTCCCTGGTGTAGAAATCAAAGCGAGAGTATTCCGGCAATATCCAGAAAAAGAATCCGTTTCGCATGTCATCGGATATATCAGCCGGATCAACGATAAAGATCTGGAACACTTAGAATTCAAGAATGAACTACATAATTATCGAGGATCACAACACATAGGCAAGATTGGTATCGAAGAAAGCTATGAAAAACAACTTCATGGCATTACTGGATTTGAAGAAGTCGAAACGGATGCAGCCGGACGTTCGATTCGCGTGCTGTCACGCACATTGCCGAAATCTGGCGATAATTTAATTCTTTCGTTGGATTTTGGTCTACAGGAAGCGGTTGAAAAAGCTTTTGGCGAACGCCGCGGTGCTTTGGTTGCTCTTGACCCTAACAACGGCGAGATTTTAGCATTCGTCAGCAAACCCGGTTACGATAATAATCTTTTCATCGGTGGTATCGATCACGAAAACTGGAATTTGCTTAACAACTCTATCGACCGCCCCCTGAATAACCGTGCATTGCGTGGCGTTTATCCCCCCGGTTCTACCTTCAAACCATTTATGGCACTCGCAGCGCTGGAATTAGGCAAACGAACCCCTGAATACAGTATGGCGGATCCAGGTTTTTTTTCCTTACCGGGTGTCAAGCATCGGTTTCGAGACTGGAAACGGGGCGGACACGGCAGAGTGAATTTGCATAAATCGCTGGTAGTTTCCTGTGATACCTACTACTACAGCCTTGGTCATGATCTCGGCATTGATAATATGTATAACTTTATCAGTCAGTTCGGATTGGGCAAAAAAACCGGAATTGACGTCGAAAATGAAGTGTCTGGATTGCTTCCTTCGTCTGCCTGGAAAATGGCTCAATATAAACAAAAATGGTACGCTGGAGACACCATTTCTGCGGCTATTGGGCAAGGTTATAACCTTGCAACCCCGCTGCAATTAGCATTTGCCACAATGATTATTGCCAATGGCGGTAAAGCGTATGCGCCACGCTTTGTTAAACAGATTCAAGATAGTAAAAGCGGTGAAATAACCGACGTTCCTAAAAATTTACTTTACACCGTCAATTTGAAGCCCAAAAACTTAGAAGTTGTTAAAAACGCTTTAATTGACGTCACCAAACCTGGCGGAACAGCAGCAAAAGCGGCCGCCAATGCTTCTTACACATTTGCCGGAAAAACAGGTACATCACAGGTGGTTAAGATCAAACAAGGTGAGCGCTATAACGAGAAATTGATCAACGAACGTCACCGCGATCACGCAATGTTTATCGCCTACGCGCCTGCAGAATCCCCCAAAATTGCTTTAGCCGTATTAGTTGAAAACACCGGAACAGGGGGATCAACTGCTGCACCGGTAGCTCGGCAAGTATTCGATTATTATCTGCTAGGAAACACTCCTGACGCAGCAGACGATTCTTCGGATGACGAAGCTGAAGAACATGATCATTCACATTAATGCCTATTCTTTTATATCAAATGAGCCTTGATTTATCATGAAAAGCATGAAATTAACCCAGAATAAGCTTGATATTCAAAAGATCTGGCATTTTTTTACCCGTTATATTGACGGCTTCTTGCTCGCCAGCCTTCTGGCATTAATGGGTCTCGGTTTAATGGTCTTATATAGTGCAAGTGGCGGCAATATCAGCAAAGTTAACAATCAAGTTATCAACATCCTGGTTGCACTTACTTTTATGTGGATTATCGCAAACACACCCATGCAACAACTTAAACGTGTTGCTTTGCCAATTTATTTGGCCGGCTTAGCGTTACTGGTTGGCGTTGCGTTGTTTGGTGAAATCAATAACGGTGCACGGCGCTGGTTAAATATTGGTGTGACTCGCATTCAACCTTCTGAATTGATGAAGATAGCCATCCCATTAATGATGGCTTGGTATTTCGACAAATACGAAATTACATTACGCTTAAAAGATTATATCGGTGCAACACTGTTATTAATTATTCCGTTACTGCTTATTTTGAAACAACCCGACCTGGGAACGGCACTATTAATTGCGGCCAGCGGATTTTACGTGTTATTCTTTGCCGGGCTCTCTTGGCGTATCATTCTTGGACTAAGCGCGCTGGGAGCAGCAGCTTTACCGATATTTTGGGGAATGATGCATGATTATCAACGCCAACGCGTCATGACATTACTCGATCCTACGACTGACCCGCTAGGGGCCGGTTATCATATTATTCAATCGTCTATCGCCATCGGTTCTGGAGGTATTGCTGGTAAGGGATGGCAAAACGGTACACAAGCACAATTAGATTTTCTACCAGAACAAAGCACTGATTTTATTTTTGCGGTCTTCTCTGAAGAATTTGGGCTAATCGGTAATACGCTACTATTGCTATTATATTTAATGATCATCGGACGCTGCATCATCATTACCGCAAATGCTTCCAGTCAATTTAGCCGCCTCATCGCAGGTTCAATCACTTTAACTTTCTTCACATATATTTTTGTCAACATGGGCATGGTCAGCGGCATTCTGCCAGTTGTCGGTGTTCCACTTCCTTTAATCAGCTATGGAGGCACATCTATGGTCACGATGTTAATTGGTTTCGGTATTTTAATGAGTATTCACACTCATCCTAAATTCATCAGAACATGATTGGAGTTTTTACTATGCTAAATCAACAATCGATTTTTCCTCGATTAAGCTGTTATCTGATGGCGACAACATTGGCTCTATTAACTGCATGCAGCAGCATGCCTGACAAAAGCACATCCAAGCAAAGCCAAAAATCTGCTCGTACATCGACCGATTACAATGGTTCTGTTACGAAAAATAGTGGTGGATATTATTTAGACGATGGCCCAGGTAATAATCCCCCCGAAAATCTCCATTTAATTCCGGACGCAATTCCCAAAACGGAACCTTTACGTACCGCAAACATGCGACCTTATTCCGCTTTGGGCAAGCAATTTCAACCGATGACTGCGCTGCAACCATACAAAAAACGCGGTACAGCTTCATGGTATGGACGCCGTTATCACGGTAAAGCAACCGCGTCAGGAGAAATTTATGACATGTACGCCATGACGGCCGCTCATCCGACTTTGCCAATACCCAGTTATGCTCGCGTTACCAACGTTAAAAACAACCGCTCAGTTATTGTGCGCATCAATGATCGCGGTCCTTTCCTGGCCAATCGTTTAATCGATCTATCTTATACAGCGGCTCATAAGTTAGGAACGCTCGGTAATGGCAGCAGTGAAGTGGATGTCGAAATTATTTTACCCGAGCAGTCTTTAGCCGAACAAGAATCTCCCTCTCAGACAGCAATTGCTTCTATTAAGCAAAATACAATTGATACACCTACCGATCGAGCTAACTCGTTTGATCGGAAATCAGATTTAAACAAACTGTATGTTCAACTCGGTGCATTCGGTTCACAAAACAATGCGCAACATTTTGTCATGCACATTAAGAACAAACTTTCGTGGCTGCAAGATCCAATCCGTGTTATTGAACACAATGGCTTGCATAAAATTCATGCCGGACCTTATTCTGATTCAACTTCAGCAGAACGCATTGCTTTTTCAATCCAACAGCACTTGGCGATTAAACCTGTACTAGTTTATGACTAAATAGCAAAAAAAATCCCTATTGCACGCAATAGGGATTAAAGGGCCTCGTCATAAAATCATTCATCGCCGTTTATCGAAATCATGCGAAACATCTTCCTTAGTAAGCATTCACACTTTTCACATTTCGATTTCTGAAGTCTTTAACTTCAGATCAATTGCGATAACTGACTCTACTATAATACTTACCAAGTATTTTGAAGATGAAAACAGAAATGAAATATACCCACATATTTCAATTATGAATGTGAGTTTTCTCACAATCTCGCTTGCTCTGATATAAAAAGACCGGTGTTGTAGGCTTGAATTTAAATGGTATACTCGGCCAATATAGATGACTTACAATGACTAGCCTAAGCGAGTTAAATCAGTAAATATCATGTAGAGTCTTTTATCCAATCCATCATTTCTTTGAATGAAACAGATAAATAGTCTGATTAATGATGAATCCTTAACTAGCATGATTCACGCTAGTTGCCTCATAAAAAATTAGAATTTCACTATACAAATGCTAACTTCACTTGCAATAGATCCAATTAATCATTTTCTTGATTTAGAAATACGAATACGCGAGCAATTAAAGTTATTTTCTGGTCAACGCATTCGAATCCAAATATTTCCTATCGTTGAGTTTTACTTGGGTATCAGTGATGAAGGAAAACTATATTTTATTTCTAATCAATCCGAAGCCGATACTACACTATCCATTCCTTCATGGCAGTTGCCTCAATTATTACTACCCAATAAATTGGGATTAAAACTCATAAAAGTAGCTGGAAATAAACCACTCGGCAATGAAATAATTAATTTAATTCAACAAATTAATCTTGATCATATTTTTGCACAGGAATTGAGTAAAATAATCGGCGACATACTTACAAATCGCGTAATTCGAATCAACGAAACGGTTCATCAGTGGTTTCAAAAAAATTCAGAACACGCTACTGATTCAGTTTTAGAATTCTGTGCTGAAGAGAAAAATATATTCGTAAAATCTACTGCCCATCATGGGCGGACAGAACAAATCAATAAAATGAAACACAGCATGAATCAATTGGAAACACGAATCAATCAATTGACAAGCCAAAGCGCTTACAAATGACCACAGCGTCATGATTGATTAACAAGTTCTCGCCCACCTAAATCCATGCGTCTTTTTCGCCTATTAAAAATACTCCGTATCTCCTTCCGACATGGATTAGATGAATTTGCCCTAAGTCATAGTAAGTTGAGGCCTTTGCAACGATTTATCCATAAAATTACTTTTTGGCGAAACCTCGAAAAACCTCGCGGAGAGAGATTACGATTATCTCTAGAAGCATTGGGGCCAATTTTCGTCAAATTTGGTCAAATGTTATCGACACGTCGGGATTTATTGCCGCATGACATCGCTGATGAATTAGCCAAATTACAAGACCAAGTTCCACCGTTTTCCTCAGATCTTGTACTGAAAACGCTTGAAACTGAATATGGCAAGAAAGTCCATGAAGTTTTTGCGCAATTTGATCTCACTCCGATCGCCAGCGCATCCGTGGCACAAGTTCATTTTGCTCAATTGCACGATGGCACTGAAGTCGCAGTAAAAATTCTTCGCCCCAATTTAGCCCCCATTATCAATCACGATATTGCACTGATGGATACAGGAGCTTGGTTAGCCGAAGCGCTTTGGGCCGATGGAAAACGGTTAAAATTGCGGCAAGTCGTTTCAGAATTTGCAAGACACTTGGACGTTGAATTGGATTTGATGCGGGAAGCGTCCAATTGCAGCCAGTTACGGCGTAATTTCACGAATTCACCCCTTCTAATTGTTCCCGAAGTCCATTGGGATTATTGCCGCACGAGCGTAATGGTGATGGAACGCATGAAAGGAATTCCGATCAGCCATGTTGCTCAATTACAGCAGCAGGGCATTGATATTCCTCAATTGGCACGTATGGGGGTAGAAATATTTTTTACACAGGTGTTTCGCGATGGTTATTTTCATGCCGACATGCATCCAGGGAATATTTTTGTTGGAGACGATGGGCGTTATATCGCCGTAGATTTTGGCATTATGGGCACACTGAGCGATCAAGACAAAAACTATCTGGCGCAAAATTTCTTGGCTTTCTTTCGCCGCGATTATGGCCGCGTAGCACAAGCTCATGTTGAAGCGGGTTGGGCCCCGAAAAATACCCGTGTCGATGATTTCGAAGCGGCAATTCGTGCGGTATGCGAGCCTATCTTTGATAAACCCTTAAAAGAAATTTCCTTTGGCCGCGTCCTATTTCAATTATTTCAAGCATCTCGGCAGTTTAATGTTGAAATTCAACCGCAATTGGTACTGCTGCAAAAAACATTACTGAATATTGAAGGTTTAGGCCGCGATCTTGACCCTAATCTTGATTTATGGAAAACCGCAAAACCATTCCTAGAACACTGGATGGCCGAACAAATCGGCTTTAGCGGATTTACTGCTCGTATTCAAAAAGAAGCACTTAACTGGGCAGTGATCCTACCCGAATTTCCACGTTTGATGCATCAAATTCTAACCGAAAACCGCAATCACACTTTGGAAAAGAAAATGGAAGCTTTACTCATTGAAGAAAAACAGAAAAACCGTACACTGACATTAATTGCTGTATTGTTAACTGTATTGATAGCTTGGCAAGTATTTCAATAGACTGTCAAGTGATTGCTATAATAGTGTTTTGAATCAATGCTCTTGAAGTTGTGAACATGAGGTTCTGAATTTGATGTAACGTGCCGTACCCGAAAAGGGAATTTCTTGAAGTAAATTGACCAGTTAATAGATTGGGATTTTGTAGAGAAAGTCATTGCGATGTATTATGCATCAGTTTCCGATGCTGCGGGGCGGGGAATAAGTGTAAGAGATTCTAGCGTTTGTTACAAATAATCCACTGTTACCAAGACAATTACGGCGCAATCGTCTCATTACAAAGACTTGCTAGTGTAGAGCGAACTTTCGGTAACCAAGCACGCTGATTCAATGTCAAAATACTGCGTTACTGCGGTCTAGCCAAAGCCCATACCTGGCACATATTCTGGCTATGGCGTATCACTTGAAAAGACTCCCTAAACTTCTCACCGAGCGTTCAGTGATTACACAAATATCGGAATTATTGCGCCCTTGCGACCTAAAATAGCCGGTTTAGAGTGATTGTTTCCGGTCAATTACAGAAAAATAGCTGAAAAATACTCACAAACTCACTAATAAATCCAAAATTACATTGAAATGAGAAGGTTGCGTTATCTTGTAAAGGCCTCGTTTAATTTAAGGATCCAAAATACCCATATCAAATTCGGTAACGCTCTCAATTCCAAGCCCTCTGTATGATTACATCTGAACTAACTCAGATGAAGTTAATTTAAAGAAATGCAGTACATAAAAACATCTTTTCAAGATTATCATTTTTCCTAGGAAGTCTATAATCATTTGCTAAATATAATTCTAATCAATGCTAATTCTGAATCTTTACAATTTATTTGTTGTTAGTTATTAGATCGCCGATAAAGTTATTTAGTATATTTGAGTTTGTTGCAATTTTTAGAATTACTTACGTGTTTACTTTAATTGAATATTAAGGATTTCCTGATGCGGGCACCTAAACTATTAAAGCTGATTGGATTGCCATTAATTATTGCAGCATTGTTATTGGCTTGTAGCGGTGACAAAAAAAATAAACCAGGACAGGCTTTAGTCAGTGTAGATGGAAATGAGATAACCATGCTTCAACTCAATGAGGAGCTTGCTAGATCAGGTGTTCGTGCAGATCAACTTGAGAGCGTTAGTAAGCAAATATTAGAATCGCTGATTGCACGTCAATTAATTGTCGATGAAGCTATACGCACTAAGCTTGATCGCACGCCTGAGGTTATGCAAGCTCGAGATCGGGCTAATGCCCAAGTTATTGCGCAGGCATATCTTAATCGTGTTACCAGCAAACTTGATAAGCCGTCTAAAGCAGAAATTGATGAGTATTATCAGAGCCATCCACTATATTTTGAGAAGCGTAAACAATTGGATTTGACAATTGTTCGAATCGCCGCAAGTGATTTTAATAATGAGTTAAAAAAACTATTGGATGCATCAAAATCGATTGATGAAATAACTGCTTGGTTGGATAAAAATAATATAAAACACACTCGGACTCTCGCGTCGCGTAGCACTGCGGATCTGCCATCTGCTATGGCGGATAGGATGCTTGCAAAGGGAGAAAACCATGTCTTTGTTACCCAAGAACAAGGGAATAGCTTATTGGTGTCTATTAATTCGATTAAGGATAGTCCGCTAAAGCTTGAATTTTCTGCTCCGCAAATAGAAAAATTCTTGATTAGTCAGAAATACAAACAAGCATCAGAAGAAGAAATTAAGAGATTACGCTCATCTGCAAAAATAGAATATTTAGGTAATCAATCATCAAATTCCAATGTAAAGGATGACGATTCTAATATGCAGTCTGCACGACTGGATTCTGAATCCAAGGTTATTGATAATAAGGATAATAGTTTAAATCTATCAGATTCATTACCAACTAACCGATCGATTGAGCGGGGTATGATGGGTTTTAAATAAATTTGATTATGACTGTAATATTTTTCACAAGCATTCAGGATATATTAAACATATTTAATGGGAGCATACAAACATGTTACGTGTTAAAAATGGAATTAAATTGCATCTAATGATGGTTTTCTTACTTTTAAGTCTATGTAATAACACTTTGTTTGCTGCCGCAGACGGTAAAGATGGGGTGTTGAGCCCTGGCGATTTAATCAAAATTGTTGTATTTGGGCACCCTGATTTAACTACTGAAACAAAAGTAAGCGATACAGGAAATATAACTTTTCCATTGATTGGTGAAGTATTAGTTGAAGGATTAACGCCTTCTGCTGCAGAAAGAAAAATTGTAAAAATGCTTGAAAGCCGAGACCTTCTCCGTAATCCGCAAGTTAATATCTTGGCTTCTTCGTTACAAAGTCAAATGGTGTCCGTACTCGGGAATGTACGTAATCAAGGGCGTTATCCAATTGAAGGTAGACGGAATTTGACAGATGTACTTGCTATGGCGGGAGGGGTTCTTCCTGAAGGTGGAGAGGTTGTTACATTGATTCGTTCGGAAGGAAGCAAATGGACCAAACAGACTGTTGATATCCTGGAAATGATCCGATCAAATGATTTGGCACGCAATCTAGCTGTTAAAAGTGATGATTTAATTTATGTTGAAAGAGCGCCGCGATTCTATATATATGGTGAAGTACAACGAGCTGGAACCTATCGGTTGGAACGTAATATGAGTGTCATCCAGGGGCTATCCGTGGGCGGTGGATTAAATCCAAGAGGAACTGAGCGTGGATTGAGAATTCAACGTCGCGATTCTACTGGCAAGCTAGAAATACTGGATGTTAAACCCAATGATTTGATACAGCCAGATGATGTCATCTACATCAAAGAAAGTCTTTTTTAAAAAAACAAGCAAGTAAACGAGTGGCAAAATGAATACAAAATTTGTTTTGCTACTAAATTGAATTGTAACTATTTCAGTGGAAATGAGATCCTAAAATGAATTACTACCGATTTTTTTTGATTCTAAAAGCTCGCTGGAAGATTATTATTTTCACTTTGTTGGTTACAGTCATGACTACTTTGATCGTGAGTTTGCTGTTACCCAATAATTACAAAGCGACAGCCACAGTGTTAGTAACTAACAAAGGTCCGGACCCAGTATCAGGTGTAACACTTACAGCACCGATGATGGCAAGTCATTTGGCGACACAGCAGGACGTAATCAGAAGCTCCAAAACAGCATTAATGGTTGTAGATCGATTAAAACTCGATCACAGTGATATTACAAAATTTTATTATGAAAAGAGCGAAAGTAATCTCGATATTCGAGATTGGTTAGCTAATTCTTTAACCAGAAATTTGAATATCGATATTGCACGCGACAGCACTGTAATTCATATTAGTTATACGAGTACCGACGCTCAATTTGCGTCTATGGTTGCAAACGCTTTTGCGGAGGCATATCAGGAAATAAACGTTCGTTTAACGGCAGAGCCTTCTCAAAAGGCGGCCAGCTATTTTACTGAGCAATTGAATGAGCTTCGTAGCAGAGCGGAAATTGCACAGAAGAAACTAACCCAATATCGAGATGAAAAAGGCATCATTGATGTCGACCTTCGTTTAGATGTTGAAACTAAACGCTTAAACGACCTATCCACGCAATTGGTAAATGCACAATCTGGATTGATAGGGGGAGAAGATGATGCTACTTCTATTTTGAGAGACCCGATCATTACTAATTTAAAGGTGGAATTGTCCCAAGCAGAATCAAAATTCTCTGAAATCGCTCAGAAATACGGTCGCAATCATCCTAGCTATAAAGGAGCAAGTGCTGAAGTAGGGAAATTGAGGGCTGAATTAAATCAACATCTCAAGTTTGCCAATAAAAATTCTAAAAACCTTATAGAAGAATTAAAAACTTCGCTTGAAGAGCAAAAAAGCAAAGTATTATCGTTAAATCGCGCGAGAGATGAATTGTCACTATTAACGAGAGAAGTCGAAGGTGCACAGCAAGCATACAATGGTGCTATGCAACGGTTAAATCAAACTGACCTAGAAGGGAAATCTGATTTATCCAATATTTCTATATTGGATAGCGCCAAGATTCCGGACAGGCCTGATAGCCCCAAAGTTTTATTAAATGTCTTGGTTTCTATGTTTTTAGGCACCTTACTAGGTCTCGGTATTGGTTTGATTATTGAGATGATAGATCAACGTGTGAGGTCAGCGGAAGATTTGGTTAGCGCATTCCAGGCACCGGTTTTTGGCGTGATAAAGTGGGGAAAAGAAAAGCCAAAGAAATTTAAACTCAATTTTCTGCCGAATTTATTTCAAGCACGTAATTTAACTTCCAAGTAGGGAACTGCGAATGAATAATTTTGGCTCTTCAGAAACGTCCAATTTAAACGGGAGTGGTTTTGTTAAAATGAATGACACGCCTATAAAAAAATTCAGTATTGGGCATATTTTGCTCGATTCAGGCAAGATTACACCTATTGAAGCAGAGCGGATACTCCATTTGCAAAAAGAAAGTGGACTTCTTTTTGGGGAGGCTGCGCTTAAATTGGGATTTGTTAGTGAAGCTGATATTCAACAGGTATTGGCACAGCAATTTGACTATCCCTATCTCTTACCTGGTGAAGGAAGTCACTCTCCTGGTTTAGTTGTGGCTTATCAGCCTTTTGGTAATCAGGTAGAAATTTTTCGTGCTATCCGTAGTCAATTGGTGTTGCGTTGGTTCTCAACGGGACGTAAAGCTTTAACGGTAATCGGTTGTAACCCTAATGATGGAACGAGTCTATTTACAGCTAATCTAGCGGTAGTATTTTCGCAGCTTGGAGAGAGAACGTTATTAGTTGATGCCAATTTGCGTTGTCCACAACAACATGAAATTTTCAATCTAAAGAATAAGCGAGGATTGTCTGATGTGCTTGCAGGTCGAGCCAATATCTTTGAAGTTATCTCGCGCATAGATTCTTTTATCGATTTGTCTGTTTTACCCGCGGGAACACTTCCTCCTAATCCTTTGGAACTTCTGAATCGTTCTTCTTTTGACGAATTAAATAATCAATTGGCTAAACAGTTCGATGTCATTCTTTATGATACTTTGGCGTTTTCAAGTGGAGTGGATGCATTAACTGTTACTTCCCGTATAGGTGGAACGTTGGTCATCGTCCATGAAAACGATACTCGAATAAATGATATCAACGTGATGAATGAACAAATTAAGCGCAGTGGTGCAGAAGTAATAGGATCCGTATTAATTGATTTTTAGGCGATCGCCATGCCTAAACTTCTATTTTGGGATTCCGAATCAGATGTTCTTGACTGGTGGCCGTTGGCTGTAGGCTTTTTAATTTTATTTATACCTACGTTCTATAGTCTTGCAACCGGATTGTGGGCCAATGAAGATCAGGCACATGGTCCAATCATTTTACTATTATCGCTTTGGTTAATAGGTCGTCGCTGGTCTAGCATGTTAATAATAAGCGATAAGCAATCTAATTCTAATTTTGGATGGATCGTTTTTTTTCTTGGCCTGTTAGGTTACATCATTGGACGTTCTCAACAAATATTATTGTTAGAGATAGGCTCTTTTATTTTATTGCTTTCCGGTGCACTATTAATTAAACGGGGGTTTTCTGCTCTAAAAGTGATGTGGTTTCCATTATTTTTTTTGCTGTTTATGATTCCGCTACCGGGCTCTGTTGTTAGTGTTTTAACTATGCCGATGAAAATGGCTGTTTCCTATGTCGCCGAACAAATTCTATTTTTCTCCGATTATCCTATAGCGAGAAACGGAGTTATTCTGCAAGTAGGCCAATATCAGCTTCTGGTAGCAGATGCTTGCGCAGGTTTACAAACTTTACTAACCCTTGAAGCACTCGGATTGTTTTATTTAAATCTTGTGCAGCATACATCGATGTTCCGAAATGTCGCTTTAGCAATTTTAATTGTGCCAATCTCTTTTTCAGCAAACGTTATTCGAGTCATTGTTCTTACTCTTATTACTTATCATTTTGGGGACTCTGCTGGTCAGGGATTCTTACATGATTTTGCTGGATTAGTTTTGTTTGTTAGTGCGTTGATACTCATTCTTATCATGGATGGGTTATTACAATATTTTGTAAATAACAGAAATAGTAATAAAGGACTAATGCAACCTAGTTCATAGCAAGAACTTAGTGCAGTTATCATCTTTGCGATTTCTTTTGATGTCATTTTTGAAGGGGAAGTTAGTGAAAAAAACGATGCTAACGAGTGTTTTTCTAGGCGCATTAATGGCATCTTCAGCGGCCTTGACACTTGCTTTAACCCCAACAAAAAAAATTGCTGATCAGCAAGAAAAAATTGATCTCGAATTAATGATTCCTTCACAATTTAGCGAATGGAAAATCGATCGATCTATAACGCCTCTTCAAGTCGATCCAGAAACCCAAAATAAACTTAATAGAATATATAATCAAACACTAACAAGAACTTATATTAATTTACATGGTGATCGCATTATGCTTTCTATCGCTTACGGAGGCGATCAAGGTGACAATTTGGCAATCCACAAACCTGAAGTGTGTTATTACTCGCAAGGTTTTGAAATTTCTAAAAAATCATCCAGTCAATTAAATACTAATTTTGGGGATTTGCCAACTAAACGATTAGTGGCTTCGAAAGGTAATCGAAATGAGCCAATCACTTATTGGGTAACCGTTGGAAATAGGGCCGTGTTGCCAGGCTTGGAACAAAAAATACAACAATTGCGATATGGATTGACTGGAAGTGTACCCGATGGGATGTTGGTGAGAATATCTTCAATAGATCGTGATCTTAATAAAGCATACAAAATGCAAGATTTTTTTATTCGAGAACTACTTTCTGCGTTACAAAAAAAAGATAGAACACGGCTTATTGGTGTTTTTAAGTCAGACTAATTGTTGTTACAACTCGAATCTCATCATTTTGAAAATACCTACTCAATTTAGAATATGAAATTGCCAACGCTTACTTTGCCTCAGGACAATAAAGCACAATCAAACATAGTATTTACAACGATTATGCTGTTGGCTGTTTTATTTATATCGATAACAAGTGGAGTATTGGCTGCTTATGAAAATTTGTATTTAATAATCGCACTACTTGCGATATATGGTGCTCTATTTATTTTGATTGTTCCTCCAATATGGACTGTATGGTTGATATTTTGGGCTGCATTTTTAATTACAGGACCTAGTGCTTACTTAATTAGATTTACTCAAATACAGTGGTTGACGGTCTTAATCAGTGCTGCACTGATACTACCCGTGATATTCAATTTGTTACGCAGTAGAACAAATGTTCTATCGACACAATTTTCTGCAAACTTGTTTTTACCCCTGTCCTTTATTTCTTTAGCGATTTTTTCGAGCATTATTAATCAATCTCAGTTGGGGGATATCATTAATGCGTCACGCCATTATTTTTTCATGTGGCCGCTTATGTTGATTTTTGGTTTTGGTTTAATTCAAAGTGAGCATTTTTTGAAACTATGGAAAGCTCTTTTGATAGTGGCTTCCTTACAACTGCCTATGGCACTGTATCAGTATTTTTATGTTGCCAAGAAAGATGCCCGGATGTCGCCTTGGGACGCAGTCATTGGAACTTTTCAAGGAAATATTGATGGCGGTGGCGATAGTGCAGGTATGGCTATGATGCTGCTCGTTGCAATGTTGACGGGCATTGCGCTATGGCGTGAGCATCGTTTCAAATCCTTGTGGATATTATGGATCGTAATTAGTGGAATTGCCACGCTACTTCTCGCCGAAGTGAAAGCGATGGTTCTGTTATTACCAGTTCCAATTTGTATTTATTACCGTAAAGAGCTGTTTAAGAAACCAATTGAGTCGATAATTGTTATCGTTACGGTATTTTTGTTAGTGGTAGGAATTCTTTCAGCATATAAAAATGTTCACTACGATACTAGTAATTCTTTTAAAAACAATAGTGAAATCAATACGGCTTATGATTCGATTTTAAATGCGCTGACTCCTAAAACAGGCGAGGATAGTGCTCATGTAGGGCGAGCCACACTTTTACTGAACTGGTGGGATAGTAATGTAAGCCGCGGAGAGATACATAAAGTATTATTTGGTTATGGGATAGGTGCGGTTCATTCGACTAAATTTCGAGTGGGAGAAATAGCACAGCGTTACGAATACAGAATTAATAAGACTAGCTCCGTTATATTATTGTGGGAAACTGGAGTTATAGGCCATTTAATTTTTCTTATGATACTCATTTTTGGAGCAAAAACCTCGGCTGATGCTGCAAAAAACGAATCTGTTCCTCCGATTCATCGAACCTTCCTTAGAGTAGGATCAATTAGCTTAGTAATGTTAATTATTACCTTGCCATATGGCAGTTTTCATTTGTTATCTATTCCCACTCAATTTCTTATGATGTTTGTGCTTGGACAAGCGATCTATTGGTCTAGATTCATTAAAGTCACATCTTCTCAATCAATTCTCAAGCAAAGTCAATAATTAACTTTGAATTATTTTTCATGATATTAGTATTCAAAATACTATTAATTACGAACTAAACTTTAACATCCAATTTTAAACATACACTATTAAAGAAACGAGATTTATATGATCAAGCTTGATTCAGACAAGAATACGGAATCTGAGATGAATAAATTTCAAGTTTTATATATTTGTTCCGCCGCCAGGAGTGGATCTACTTTGACAGATATGTTTATGGGGGGGCACTCTCAATGTGCTTCGTTAGGAGAGTTAAATTTTTTAGCTAAAGGCATAAATTTAAATGATAAATGTAGTTGCGGAACTAATTTATGCAATTGCTTTGAATGGTTAAAGATTTTTAATGCAATTAAAAGATCGCATCAAATTGATCTTGTTTCCGATCCCTATAAATTTAATTTATGGGATGCGATTGCTTTTGACAACATAGATTACACACAGCAAACTAATCTTTTTACTTTCGCGGTAAAGTTCCGAAAAGCCTGGCTCGAGGGTAGAAATAGGCTGCCTGGTTTTTTACGTAATCATCTACCTATTCCACCTTCACTCCTTAAAGCTGTAAATAATAAAATGGCTTTATATAATGAAATCTCACGAAGTTGGGGAAAGTCGGTAATAGTAGATTCATCCAAAAATGTTCGTGAAGCAGTCGAATTGTATGAAAGATGGCCCAATATCGTCAAAATTGTCTTATTAATCCGTGATGGAAGAGGCGTTTATTTTTCTCGTCGTTCGAGCGGATATACTCAATCTGAAAGCATAGCAGGCTGGTTAAATTATTACCGTCGTGCGTTACCCGTTTTAGATAAATTTATTCCTGCTGAGAGTCTTCTAAAAATACGATATGAAGATCTGGCGACTAAACCAGAAAACGTAGGGCAGACATTATGTCATTTCGTAAATATTCCATTTGAACCGACAATGCTAGACCTTACTAAAGTTACAAGACATTTAGTAGGTGGAAACAATACTAGATTTGCTTCTAACAAAGAAATAAAACTTGATACGAGATGGCAAACTGAACTTTGTGGAGAAGAATTAGATTTTTTTATGCGGGCGGGAGGGGATATGAATCGTCAATTAGGTTATTGATCTGAGTAGATCTTTATCAACAAATTGCACTGATCTCATCTATCTGTTGTCATGCATCATAATAACCACGGCTCGTCATTCGATTCATGAAACACAGCACTATTTTTGACGATAATACGATTAACACCAAGAATTACTACATCTTACTAAATAGATTGGTGAATTATCGTTATAAAATAAAAATATAAGATTACATTTTACAAACGAAATGACAATGAGGTTTAAATGGATCCACGAGCGGTAGTTGCCAAAGTTCATTCAATTTTTTCATTGCCTGAAGTTGTTGTGCGAATTAACGAATTAATTGATTCGAATGCTGCCACTAATGTTGAAATAGAGCAGGTCATCCTAAATGATCCGGCATTAACGGCTAAATTGCTCAAATTTGCCAATAGTTCCTATTTTGGGTTTTCAGGAAAGATCGATAAGGTTTTAAGAGCTATTTCAATCATTGGCCACAAGGAATTACGTAATTTAGTAATCGCATCTTCTGTAACGACGACTTTTAAAAATATTCCTCCTAACTTGTTGAATATGGATTTATTTTGGAAGAACAGCGTAACTTGCGGAGTTGTTGCACGATTATTATCATCAAGTGTTGAAATGAGAGAGCGTTTTTTTATAGTTGGATTATTACATGCTGTAGGAAAGTTAATATTGGTTAATCAGTTTCCTAAGGAATTTTCTGCGATTTTGAGTAAAGCACACGACAATGAAAAAGCGATTGCTACAGAAGAAATAAAAACTCTAGGTTTTACGCATGCATGCTTGGGAGCTGAACTGTTGAAGCATTGGAAATTGCCACTTGATATTTGTAAAACGGTAGAATTCCAGTTTGATCCAGCATTAGATCCTCAATATAAATTGAATGCAACTGTACTCAACGCAGCAATACATATTGCTAACTATATGCAATCTCATACAAACTCAAAAATCGATATTGAAAAGTTTTCGGCAAAACATGCCGTTGAATCTTGGGATTTTCTTGGATTATCATCCGATGTGATTGAGTCTATTATTACGGTTGCAAGATTGCAAGCAGATGATTTACTAAACATTATAAGATAATACGGCTTGGTTGGGACTGTAAATTAAAAGGTGTCACTGCTTGGATTAAACATACTCAATCACTTGACTATCGAATTCGATCATAAACCGATTAAGGCAGCTTTCCAGTTTTTATCGGCATTGCCCAGTTTCTGGAAGCTTCCTGAATTGCCAGTAAGATAGTTTTTGGGCGGAATCATCGGTTGAGAACAGCGTGCATTTTGCCCCCTTCCCGGATAACACTGTTGAGCGATTCGATGGTAATCTCTCTAAAAGTTAAACGAGCAAAGCAGTAGAATTTTCTATCGTAGGCGAAGAGGAATTTTACTGATGAAGAAGCAGCGATTTACGGAAAGCCAGATCATGCGGATATTGAAGCAAGTTGAAGGAGGAATGTCTGTGGCCTTACTATCAGAAATGAAGGTGATGGCTGAGAAAAACAAACGGTTAAAGCGAATGTATGCGGAAAGCTAGATGCAAAATGAACTGTTGAAGGAGGTCTTCGGAAAAAAGTGGAAAAGCCCTCACAGCGCAAAGTAATGGCACAATGGGCTGTGTACAGGAGTGCGTTAGTATCGTTTTGACCTGGTAGAACATTTGGCGCCTCTGAAACCAGCTATCGTTA
>Ga0154020_10000215_pt1 | contig 68200 bp, 63 predicted proteins | sample Klosneuvirus_201_FD_109709 | JGI IMG/M metagenome (GOLD analysis project Ga0154020, IMG submission 109709) | Active sludge microbial communities from wastewater, Klosterneuburg, Austria - Klosneuvirus_20160825_MG | ecosystem: Engineered > WWTP > Aerobic digester > Activated sludge | place...
ACACCTGAATATGCATAATCCAAAACCAAACTGCATTGTATCCTTTGAAAGAGTGGGGGATGCAAAAGGCCCTGATGAAAAAGGGTATCTTACACATCTTGCAGACAGTGCAGCCAACAGGTATGTACCTTATCTTGCAGGATTTACGGGAAAAGTGGCAAAAGGAGATAAAAACAGAAAACTGCTCTTCTACAGTCCTCCTGATATCAACTCCGACAAATGGCCTTTTCACTTAAGGTCAATCAGGCATAATCTTGAGAGTGATGAGATATTTCACTCCTTTACAGGAAAGACAGCTCTTTATTCCAACACTGTGGAAGATCCTGATACCAAGGAGACATATAAGGTTTTTATAAAGTACACTACAGGTCAGCTCTACATCAAGGTAAGAGGAGAGGAGTCCGATTTTACAAATTATTTTCTGCATTACCGGCTGGTACTGATGGTAGGAGTTGATGGAAACTATCTTCTTGGAGACAGTTTTGACAGGGAAAATCCCAATAATGACAAGCTCTGTATTTTTGTAAACTACCACTTGCTCAACAGACGTTTGCAGTTTGCCTCTGACATCTGGAAACCTTTTCTCAGAAGGGCCGGAAGAGAGGGAGTCTCCATCATGTATACAAACGACATCGGAGAGCAGGTATACCGTACCACCTACAAAAATCCCGTATTCAGAACCGTTTCTGAAATGAAACAGTATTACAATAACATAAAACAAAGTCTATATGAGTCGTTCAAAAAAACAGGGTAGTGATGCATCTGAAGAGTCGAGAAGGGAAGGAAGCAAGAGAAGAAAGAAAGGGCACAATGGAGAGGTGAGAATGGCAAGGATGTTCAGGGAACAGACCATCTTCAAGAACTGCAAAACCACAAGGGTGGCAAGCAGGCTTCTGGATAACTGTTCCATTGACCTTGCCTATATTCCTGTTCGTGTGCAGGTGAAAACCGGTGCACATAAGGGCATGAATGTCGCTGCGGAGCTTGAAAAAGTTAGGGTTCAGTGCAATCTCCAGCTTCCTGAAGATGCTCCTGAGCAGAAACAGCCTGTTGTGCTTATTCATCTCAGGTCAGGTCCGTCAGGGAAAAAGAAGTCCCCCTACCTTAGCCTTGCCACGATGACGGTAGAGGATTTCATACAGCTTTTCAATCTCGCTTACCCCGATAACAAAAACAAGATGCCATGACAGAAAGAGAAAAACTGCAGGAGTATTTCAACCATCCTGCACTGAACCAAAGTAAACTTAAAGCCCTGCTGAAAAACGGAGTATGGGGACTTAAAAAACAGGAGGAAAATGAAAAGACCAGTTTGCTGTATTACCATGAGGACAGAAGCTTCATCATAGGACAGGCTGCAGATACACTTCTTACCAGGAAGTCTGATTTTGATGCCGAATATTATGTTCCTGGTTTTAAGAAGCCGTCTGCAGCCATTATTTCCATCATCACGGAAGTATACGAAGGAAGAAAGTCAGATGACCTTTCTGAAAATAAGTCCCTGATACATCATACCTGTAACCGGCAGCAGTTTAGCATGAATCTTGCCAAAGAAGACTTATTTTCAGACACAAGGGTTTCTTCTGTTATCACAAAGGGAGCCGAGTACTGGAAATCACTTTTTGAGGCAGATGGAAAGCAGATACTTCAGGAGTCTGAAATAGAGGCTGCCAGGAGCATTGCAGATAGCATTGAAAGACACTATGCCGCCTATGAGCTGCTTATCTCTGAAAATGCTGATGAGGAGATATTTCACCAGAAAGATTATTATTTTACTTTCCCTGGTACAGAGATACCTTGTAAGATGCTTGCAGACCATGTTAAATTCAACCACAAGAAGAAAACCATACAAGTTACGGATATAAAGACTATGTGGGGAAACCCTAAGTATTTCCCGTTGCAGGTACGTGATTACAGGTATGACATACAGGCAGCTTTCTATGTTACAGGACTTAGTATTTTGTTTCCTGATTATGACATACTTCCTTTTAAGTTTATCGTAGAAACCACAGATAAGGGTATGCAGGGAGAACCGCTGATATACATCTGCTCCAATCAGTTGCTTTCAGCAGGCATCTACGGTACAGAGCCTGTCTATCATGAGAAATCCGGCAGGCTGCTGAAACCTGAACAAAAGGGAATACTTGCCGGCATAGATCTGTACAACTGGCATATGGAAAACGGTTTCTCAAAAGACAAGGTGCTCTCCGAAAATGATAATACATTTGTTCTTACTCCAGATGAAGCACTTTCTCTCAAGGACTACAAAAACAGGATTGAAGATTTTAAATTGTAAACGTATAAAAAAGAAGAGATGAAATTGCAAATAGGAAGTATCGTAATGAACAAGACCAAGAAGTACCTGATACCCTGTATAAAGGAATATGGTGAACGGTTTGAAAAAGAGATAGTGTCCGTTGACAGGGTTGCCTATGGAATAGGAGACATCATTACCGTAAAAAGCGGAGTGAGATTTGAAAAGCATCTGTTTATCCTGGTGGATACCACTTCAAAATTCAGTGCCCGTTCCTTTAACAGGATGATTACCTGGCTCAGGGAACAGGAGATGTATGAGGATGATTATGTGTTTGATGATATCAGGGACGGACACCTGCATATGATTGTCATAAAACTCCCTGAAAAACACTATCATACCTTTGAGACCTTCAAGATGGGACAGTTTTCCAAGATGTACACTCAAAAGGATGTAGAAAGGTTTTTTTCCAACAAGCCTGATATAAAACGTGTTCTTATCAAGGAACACAGCTACCGGATAGAGTTTGTCAAAAGCCTGAATAAGAAGTATGGCTCAACAGTGTCTCCTGAAGAGTTTGAAGGGGAGCTGGACATGCCTATCAGGAGGGAGGAGGAGGAATTTAACCGTCATTTACTGAAAACAAATAAAAAACAATCCCATGAGCAAGCACATTGAACAACTTCTTGACAAATACAACAGCATAGACCTGCATTACAGGGAAAAAATAGGTAGTGGCTCCAAAAGAGTCATTACCTATAAAGATGCTGAAGATGCCATACAGGCATATTTGAAAAACACTCCCTTTGCCGGCGGGTACTATGTGATTGATGACAAGGGGGCTATTATGCCCTGCAGCAAGGAGTTTCATGATTTGTGTGAAAAGACAGGCATCACTGAAAAGAACCAATTAAAGGACAAAAAGGAAAAACCATGAGCAATACGATAATAAAAACAAAACTCCTTTCTTTCGCACAGCAGGCCATGACTGAGCTGATGAGTGTCAAGGCGGCTATCATTGAAGCAAGAATATCGGAAGCTGCTGATTTGAAAGATAATGGATACCCCTCTGAAATGAATACAGCCATGCTGTATACGGAAATATCCATAGATGAGCTGATGACAGCAGACAATGGCATCCGGGTATGCAGCAACTGTGGTTCTGCCGAAATATACTCAGAAGTCTATCAGGGTATAAATGATGTTTCCAGCTTTTCCGAGACAGGCTATGATGATACCATGTGTGGTACCTGCGGAAGCTGTATTGTTGCCGGAGTACCGCTGGAGAAATATTACAAAGACTTTGTAAAGAGCATACTGGACAATTCTGATACGGAGTCTGTAGATTTTTACAAGAAAAATTTTCTCACTGCATTCTGTGAAAGGGTAACAGAAAATTTTCCCGATTCAGAAGTAAGGTACTTGTCTGAAAGCAATACCATTACGATAATCTCAGAAAGTGACACGGTATCAAGGCAGATAGCTGTACGGATTATGGAGACACTTTTACCGGTATGGGGAACCATAGAGATAATTGTTAAAAGAAATCACAAATAAAACCACACCACATGAGAATAGGTAATAAAAAAGACATGACCTCCAATGTAAGACTCCCTCTCGGACTTTTTTCCCTGTATCCGTACAGGAAAGAGCTCATTTACCGGGAGGGATACGTCAACTCTCAGAAAACCTTTACTCTTTCAAGAGGACAACTGGCCATACTGGTTTGTCTGATGTCCAGACTGGGCACCGATGTACCTACCCTGGATATTCTGGACTCCCTGTACGGAGAAAGAGAGTGGTCTTCACAGGCTATTTTGAACGGGACAAGGACACTTCCTGTCTACATGGTAAGACTTAAACACTGCCTTAAACTTGATCCTACCCTCAAAATTACAAACATAAGGGGTTTCGGATATAGGCTGGATTATGTATCTTTGTAAAAAATACGGCATATGAATACCATCATAAGAGACGGAGAGGGAGTGGATGTAAGCAAGGGGTATGCATCCCTGTATGTCCTGCTGCATAACAAAAGCTGCCTTGGAAAGACAATTACCATAAAGCAGAAGGACATAGACTCTACCTGTTTTAAGAATCCGGAGACGATATCTGAGCTTACCACAACACTCACTGCAGTACATCCCAAAGTATTTCATCACAACACCAGTCCCATACATGAGAAACTCATTGAGGGAAAGTATCTCCGGTTTTTTGTAAAAAAGGGCTATAAGTATGAACTTCATGTTGATTGTACCCTGGCAACAAAAAGTTGTATTACTTTTGATGAGAACAAGGAGGAACACTTTCAGCAGTTCTTTTAATTTGTCAAACAAGAAAGTAAGAATATGACCAGAATCCCCATTAAGTACAGATTGGAAATAGGTGCATCGGCTCCCTGTTATGAAACAGAGGGTGCAGCAGGCTTTGATTTAAAAGCACATAGTTTCAAAAAACTTTTCAGTGGCAAAAAAGAGGTTGACCTCAACGAAAACCTTGCCCACTCTCTTGCAAACGGCTATATAAAACTTCGTCCCAATGAAAGGGTTCTTATAGGTACCGGCATCTATGTACAGATACCGCAGGGATATCAGATAGAAATCCGTTCAAGAAGCGGCATGTCTCTGAATAAAGGCCTTGTGGTTCTTAATCAGCCGGGTACCATAGATTCCGACTACAGGGGAGAGATAATGATTATTTTGTTTAATTCCAATGCTTTTCTTTCCGAGATATATCTCGGGGACAGGGTTGCACAGGGTGTTGTCATGCAGGCTCCGAGAGCTGAATTCTTTGAAGAGGGTGAGCTTGAAGCTACACTCAGAGGCACAGGAGGTTTTGGAAGTACCGGAAAATAAGTTGATTTCATTTTGTGTATGATTTTTAATTGTAGGGAGACTCTTTGGTCTCCCTATTTTCACCACCTTAAATTTACTATTATGTTTGAAAGAAAAAATGCAATCATTCTCCTGCTGATCATTCTTGTCATACTGCTGTTGCTTAAAGCCTGTGACCAGAAAGAAACAATAGAGACACAGGCCAACCTGATTACGGCAATGGGAGACACGCTTCATGTACATACCAACTCCAAAGGACAGGAGGTAGCCAGCATAGAGGCACTGCAGGCCCAGTCTGTAAAATATTTCCTTACCATACAGACACAGGATGCCACCATACAGAAGCTCCAGGAAGAGGTTAAGAGAAACAAGGACAGGATAAACAAGACCGGTTCAGTTACCGTAGTAACCTCCACCACCACCGTAGAGGGTAAAAATGTCACTACCATCACTTCAGTGGATACCGTTTACAAGAATGTAGGGATAGAAACATATCCTGTCTATGAGGCATCCATAAAACTCGGGAAGAGAAACGACTCCGCCTACTGGGTGAACAGCTATATCAAGGCATCCAAAGACAGTATCAGTCTGAGTGCAAAAATAGAGAATGCCTACACTGTTGTCATAGGAATGCAGAAAAGAAAAGGGTTCAAGAACCTGTTTAAGAAGAAGGTGCCGATAGTGGAGGTGACCAATGAAAACCCTTATACTTCCACAAAGACACTGAGGGCTTATGTTACAAAATCACCAAGACCAAAAAGGTTTGGAATTGGTTTCAATGTAGGCTATGGAATTATCCTGGATAAGAAACCCGTTTTCCGGCCCTACATAGGAATAGGCCTTCAGTACAATATCATAGAATTTCTTTAACGATAAAACAAAAATCATGACACCACCTGAAAAGACAACGGAAGAGGAACTGAAAGACAAGTTCATCCTGGTCAATGACTACTCTGAGACGGAATACAGATTGCACTGTTACAAAGTATTTCTTAAAGAGGATGAAGACGCAGAAGACTGGCTGTCAGAAAATACCTCACACCATTTGTCTAACTGTGACTGGAGTTTGCATGACAGCAGACCATTCATATTCTTTCACGACTAATACAATTATCTTACCATGAGTACAGAAATATTTATGAGGGGAAGAGGCATCTCTCCCTACGTTTTCCCGGGAATGAAGTTTAAGCCGGTGTATGACAAAGCAGAAAGGGACGCAAAGATAATCGAGTACATCAAGCTCAATTCAACAAGGTTTTTCGGAATATCCTTTGATACTGCAACAAGAAGGACGAGAAAGCATAAGTACATCTATACAAGGTTCATGATAAGCAACTTTCTTCGTGTAAATAAAGTGAGCACGTTCAGGGAGATAGCTGATCTTTTCAACAAAAGTGACCACACTACGATCATCAACTCTGTAAAGTCACATTCTGCACTTTACGATACAAATGATTTGTACAGGGACATCTACAGTTCATTCAATGAACACATGAGCAGTCTTTTTGATGTTGTTTCTTCAGATACCAAGGTATACCCTGAAAAGAAGAGCACCATACAACACAAGATTGCTTTGTAAAATAAAAAATCCATACACCATAAGTAGAATCTGGGTTCTCCCAGCAAACTATGTGACTCTACTCTACCAAATTTGAAATATAATTTGGTAGTTGGGTGCTAACTGCAACCTCTTACAGTAAAAGGACTGGCGACTAAACCAGTATCCTGGACACTTTATCCTGCTATCTTACGGTAGCAGGCTCTAAGGTGATTTTATTCACAATTAAACTTTAAACTTTATGAACGATAAAATTATCCAGATAGGTGGAAAATCCTATGAAAAATGTAGTATAGTTATGCTTTCTACCGAAGAAAAAATAACATTTAATCATACAAACACTGAAATTGAATCATGTTCAAGTTTAGAAAATAACTTAAAGGAGTTAAAAAAAGGAAATGTAACAAGAAATCCTTTTAAAGTTCCAATTACAATTATTGAAAATGGTAAAATGATTAATTCACTTGAGAGATGTGATTTTCCTTCTAAAGAAGATAAATTTTATCATCTTTACATACTCTCTGATGAAGAGATAAAAGAAGGTGATTGGTGTTTTGATTTAGATTTTAAAAGAGTATTTTATTGTTCTGATTCAAGTAGAGAGAAATACCTTAATAGTAAAAAAATCATAACTACAACAGATGAAAGTTTAGTTCTAAAGGAGAATATTTCTAAGTCCACAGAAGAATGTTGGAAATATACTTCATTACCAAGACCTTCAGATGATTTTATCACAGCTTTTGTTAAAGCTCAAGGAAAGATAATTGAAGTGTTGGTTGAGTATGAATTTGGTTCGATAGAAGAATCTTATTTTAATGATAATGGAGATGAAGTATTACCTATCAAACTAAAAGTATCAAAAGATAATACCATTACAATCAAACCTATTCAGGAAGAAAAGACTTCTTGGAGTAGAGAAGAAGTTAAAAAGTTGATGGAAAGTTGGATGGTATTACCTAAAACACCTGAAAGTATTAATAACTGGATAAAAGAAAACTTATAGTAATGAATACACCAATTGTTTTTGAAATAGCACAGTTGCTAAAAGAAAAAGGGTTTGATACACCTACTTTTTATTATTATGAAAATGAAAAGTTAATAGAACCTTACTTAGAAAATGGAAGTAGTACAGATACTGAATTTAGAGTTGACTTATCAGATTTACAAGAATATTTTGGTAAGTGGTCTAATAAGGTGTCAGCACCAACCATTGCAGAAATAGTAATGTGGTTGTATGAGAAACATGGTATTTGGATTAGTGTTGAGCTTTGCATAGTAGGTTCAGATGAATGGGAATATGGTTATAAAGTATTTTACCTTCCTAAAGAATTTGAAAATGCTAAAAGAAGAGCTATTCATTTAGCAACAAAAGAGTCTTTTCAAGAAGGAATGAGTTCTTATTCTGGTGCATGGCATACACCAACAGAAGCTTATAAAGCAGCAATTGAATATACTTTAAAGAACCTAATACAATAAGTCATGAAAGAAATCTTTATCAGAGGCAGTTTTTCTAAGATAGATGCAGACAACAGTTACCCGGCTACTTTCAGAAATCTATTGGGCTTTCTTGTTTGCAATAACGGAAGAGATTGCTTTGCCAAGTTTCAGGGAAATATCTGGATGATAACCAGAGAAGGTGCATGGGAAAGAGTCTGTAGAAACCTTTCAGATCTTACCTATAACGAGTACTTAAAATTGTCTCTATCATAAAATATAAATCATAATTTTTAATCTGTAATTTTATAGGTGTTAAGGATAAAGTGCCTTACTATTGTGGTTATAGAGTGATGTCAATTGAAGCATCTACTGAAGGTTCACTTCTCTTTTATGATATATTTTCTATCTCTCCTATAAGAATAGGTAAAATAGTACTGACAGAAGAAGATTATTTAACTTTAAAAACAATAATAAAATGTTAAAAACAGAATTAAATATAGAAAGTTTTGTAAAACTTTCTCATGAGGATATATCCCGCATTCATGAGGCAGCTTATGCTGATGCAGTAATGAAACTTATGGATATTTCAGATTCATCTATTAATGAATTTGACCTTAATTTCTCTTACGAAATCATTTGCAAAGTAAGTATTAAACCTAAACCTAAATACTAATGCCACAATTTCACGAAACCGGATATGGAAGAAAATTTCTTGAGGGAGATTTTCCTGATATGGTTAAACAGCTTACCAAAATAGCTGCTGCTTTAGAGGTAAAAGAGACAAAGAAGAATATTGATGAATTATATTTAGCTCTTTATGAAGAGTTAGATGTCTGGTATGTTTCTTTGCCTTTTATTATAGTACATAAAATTACAGGTATCAATCCTTTAGACTATCCTGAGCTTATAAAAATACCAGAAGATGAAGAAGACAAAGGAACTTCCAGAGAAGAGGCTATTGATTTAGCAAGAGATTCATGGAATAATTGTTCACTACAAGAAAAAATAGAATATCATGAAAGATACAAAGATGAGAGGCATTACTAAGAATTTTACCATGACAAGTATAAAAAGGTATCTGAAAGATCCTAATAGCTGTCCTCAATGTCAATCTCAAAGTCTCGTAGTAGATGAAGAATTTACAGAAGAGACAAAAGGGAGGGTAATCAGATGTCAGAGTTGTAATATTACTTTTTATGAGGTGTTTAAATTAATTTATATCGAAAAAATACCAGAATGAGGAATTCAAGATTAATCCAAAATGTATACCCAAAATGAACAGTTATAAATTAAATGGCATGGCAGGACACTATTTCAGACAGACCGTCTGCAAACACCTGAAAATCAGCCACACTGAAATCTATAAGACTCTGGAAAAAATCTTTCTGGATAATGTTGGAAATGTCATTATCGAAACCAAAGACGGTAAAAAATACCGGTTAACACTTACTGAGCATGAGAACACAAATCAGCAATAACAGACAGCAAACCGAAAAAGATGCAGAAATAGATGCCAGAGTGCTCCACCTTGCCAATCATGTGCTTTGCCTGCTGGGCAAAAGGATACTCCCTATCTACTTCTATTCACATAATCCTGAAGAGATGAACAGATGGCAGCATAATATCTGCAGGCAGGCTCATATTCTTTGCTATATGTATCTCTACCTGTGGTTCGGAAAAGACTATGATTTGTCCTTTTACGAATCCATCTTTGAGGAAACTGTCACAAAAAGCAGGTATGACCACAGTTGGGTGTTTCTTCAGCATAAAAGAGATGACAGTCTGATGTATCTGTGTGATGTGGCAAGAGTTTCAGAACACATAGGATTAAAAAGAACAGCTTCCAATAATCCTGAATGTTTTCTTAAGGGCAGCCGGGAAATAACAGAAGAGAGAAGAAGGATAGATGTTGAAAACGTATACATGGTTTCCAATGAGTACTACACAGGGAAAACAGTGCAGGAGATTTTCGAGGAAGTTACCATGCTTCTTTATCATGCAAGGGCTAACCCGGGATTTGTACACGATTTATATAATCAATAAAAAACAACTAAAATGAAAGAAGAAAAACAAATTCACAAAAGCTACTTTGATGCTCTTCCAAATGAGATAAAAATGGAGTTTGCAAATGCAGTTCAGGACCTTAACAATCAGATTGTAAAAGTGGCTGATGAAGAGGGCATCCATGTAGCAATCAGTTCTGTCCATAAATTCGTGGATGATGAGGTGGAGAAGGCGAAAATAAAATACAGCGAGGAAGGTAAGGCAATCTCCTGCAAAAGGGGCTGCAGTTTCTGCTGTTACATACATGTGGACATATCTCCTCCTGAGGCCATGAGAGTGCTCTCTAAGATAAATCTTACAGAAAAACAGGTAGAGCATCTGGAGAGACAGAAAGGATATAACCTGAACAACTGGACAGAGTTGCCTTATGCTCACAGAAAGTGCGTATTCCTTGAGAATGGAGAATGCAGTGTCTATGAAGACAGACCACTCTCCTGCAGAAAATACATGGTGGTGAATGAGCCTGAAATATGCAACACGGAACATGAGAATAATGTAACCACAGTCGCTGCAGCAGGAATTGTGGAAGCCATGTGTATGTCCTCTGCACTTGCCTTCAGTTCGGCCAGTATGGCACCCCTTCTTTTGACAGCCTGGAACAGCAAACCGGAAGAGATAAAAAAAAGAAGTGAAGAGTATCAGCAAAGAGTCAACAAAGATAAAAACAAGGAAAATGGATATGACGAAACAGGAGGAGCTGAAAGTGATGCTCCTGAAACAGAAACCGAGGTACTGTCATAAAAGCAAGAATATCTACCTGCTTGTTTCTGCATGCAGGATAAAGATAAACGGAGAGTACAGGGATGGCTATATCTATGTAAATGAAAATCTCCCTGAAGAGGTCTTTGTAAGAGAAAAGCAGGATTTTGAAGATAATTTCGTGATGTTGGACTAAAGTTGGGTGTTTGGCGAAGAAGCCGAAACCAAAAGTTAAATCGAAGTACAAAACTTAAAAATTAGAACAATATGTCAAACGAAGAACAAAACGGCTTTTTTGCCAAACCCGTGTTAGCACCAGTTAATTTTGATGCTATTCACGAAGCACGTAGAAATTTCATCTATTCAAATAATAGATACCCAACTGTAATAGTTATGCACCCTGCCGATGGTGAAAAATTCATTGACTTAATGCACAAAGAATTTGGTTATTGTGCTATGCCTAATTTGATGAAATTTCAAGGGATGCAGATGATAAGGTCATTCGATGTCGAAGAGGGCAAGTGGTGTCTTTATTAATTGGTGCTAACGGTTTGCGGCTTGTAGCTGAAAGGGATTTAGAAGCACAATATTTCAACTTTGCACTACTGCCGATTAGAACCATAAATGATGAATGTAGCATATCTGCCCTTTTTGCTACAAACCGCTGTTACCTGCTGGGCGGATTATCAGTAGGAAATTTAAAAACAACAAAATGAATAAGTACAAAGAAATTGAATTTGGGTTCGGAAATATCGAATCAGCAGTAAAAGAATTGAAAAGCCATAATGAATTAGTTTGCGGCTCATTTAATGGTCAAATGTTATATTCTGACATTGACGATTTAGATTCAGCTTATGTAAAAATTACAGGTAAAACAAAAGCCGAATGTGACGAAGCCGAAAGAATTAAACACGAAGAATATGAAGAGCAACAAAGAAAGCACAAAGAAGCTATACCCAAACTTACAAAAGAATGGATTGAAAAAGGCAATACCATTTTAGACGAAAAGTATCGTGAATTATGGGCTAAATGTGTTCCTATCAGACTTGGTGATTTGTATCAAGGAATGGAATTAGGTAACTGCCTTGAAATAGTTGAACAGCTAAACAATGGTAAAACTGTTGAAGAAGTAAAACCACTAATTGAAAATCAAGGTCATTCTGGAATGTCTTTTGGCTTGGTTTGTTCAATGATAAAATCTTTCTGTGATAGAGGCGAGGAATTTGTCAATTATGCACGGTCGTAGCCTTGCAGGTAACGCTTAACAGATTTATTTAGTTTTAAAAGTATTATTATGACAGACTTACAAAAAAAAGCAAAAGAAATTTATAGAAGAATGACAAGTTATGCTGACTATTCAGAAATGAATGGCATAAGTAAAAAATGGATTTTAGGGCAAATAGAAGCAGGACTTGAAGAATACCACAAGTCCGAACTTTTAAAATTGAATAAATCTGATGTTATAAGTTCGGTTTCTGAATCAGGCATACGTCTTGATTTGGATAAAATATTAAATGCTAAAGATACATTTAAAAAGATATTATAAACAGAAACTGACTTATGTTATACGCTGGGCGGTGTTGAAAACGAAAATTATGAATACATACGAAATTGAAAGAAAATTGGGAGACAAAGCAGACAAATGGGAACTGCATAGTTTACAAACAGAAAACAGGGAATTAAAAAGCCATGTTAACGAACTTGAAAGAAAGGTTGGATATTTAGAAAGCACGAATATTAATAGATACTATGCACTTGAAAGGCTTTTTAATATGATGGCAGAACACCCCCAATTTTCTGACTTGCAAAACGAAATATATCAATTGAAAGGCAGTTTGTAGCCTTGCTGCTAAAAGTAAATACCCTGCATATTTTGTTGGTTGGGTTGGTTTTAATTGCTCTTATAGTGGAAAATGGTTTGGTGGCTTTGCAGGAGAAACAAACACCAAAATAGGAACGGTAAGAGATTACCAAACTGAAGCAATAAACAATGTGGCAAAGCAAGTTGAAAAAATGAAAGGTGTAATATTCCAAAACAACCCTTATTATGAATTGGAACTACCACCAAACAGTACTATTTTAACGCATCAGAGCTTTTAACCCGCTTCAGCATATCCTGATAGGACTCTCCTTTTTTCTTTGCCGGTATTTTCTGACTGACTATCTTATTGATTTCATCAGGATCTTCTATGCTTTCTTTAAGCTGTCCTCTCAGTTTTGCTCTTATCTGGGAAATTTCATATTTGGCCTTGTGCTCATCACTCCATGCCCATTTGTCTATAGGCAGTGGAACAAACTGTCTTTCCATCTGTGTTTCAAATCCGAAAGAAAGCGGGTTTGCTATCAGCGGAGGTAAGAATGTTTTGAGTGCCTGATTTACCACCTTATGCTCTCCGGCATGCTCCCCTGTAAGTATCACATCTTTTCCTTCCATGAACTCCTCGAAGTTCTTACCCAGTTTCAGACAATCAGAAAACAGCCTGATGATGGACATATCCGTTATCGTCCTGTGCATTTCATACAGGTTCAGGTACTGCACGAGGGAGGAGGATATCTGCGTGAACCGGTTAATGAAGAAATTATGTGCCTTCCTTCTTGCAGAGTCCTTATCATCATCGTCATCCCAGGCAAGCATTTTTGTCATAAGCATGAGTGCAAGAAGGGCATACATGACAGCCATATCCTGAATGTTGGCTTTCCAGTTTGCCATATCCTGTCTGGTAAATTCCCCTGTAATCTGAAGCCTGTCTCCGGCAACCTTTCCTGAATCGGTTTCTATTATCTTACCTTTGCCTAAAATTCTCCCTGCAAGGTTTACAGGCATTCCTGCCATTTTTCTGAAAAGCATCTTATTCATGAAAATCATCTCCTCCAGGAAATCCATGGGGCTTGTGGCATCACTGTACATTTTGGAAAAGGCTGCACCGGCAATACCTCCAACCAGTAATCCTGCCGGCCCTATGGTAAAGGCAAGTGCACCTCCTCCAATCATGGCACCTGCTCCGGGAGTAAGACTTCTGTATCTTCCCTTGAACCCTTTTGTTCCGGTAAGTATATTATCCTGCTTTACTGCAAATCTCTTATAGAACTCTCTTGGAAGCCAGGTCTTGAACATCATCAGCAGGGTTCCTAAATGGGTGGACTTGGCCATCATGCCTGACAGCTGGTCATAATCACCGTGTGTGTCCTTTATCACCGCACTGAGCTTTGTCCTGAAATCAAGGTACTCCTGTCCTGTATTGTCTTCCCAGTTGTCTATGTTCTTCTGTACCCCCCTGTATTCATCTTTCAGCTTGAAACCATGCTCTGTCAGTTCCATTGCATCCCATACGTTACCCTTTACTCCGTTATTGTCCTCTATTTCCGTATCCCTCAGTATGGCAACCATCAGAGGTATCTGGTTATAGGTCTCTGTCTTTGACTGTATAAAGAACGGAGCAAGTTTGCTGACACCTGAAATACCAGATTTTACGGATGCCTTCTGAAGCTCATTTTTAGAGTCCTGAAGCACATCCCAGTTTTCCATCATTCTCTGTGCAAGAATTGCCCTTGCAAGACCACGGCCTTTCCCAAGCCTTTTCATGCTGTCTGAGTACATCAGGTCAGATAATGTCACCGTATCTATATACTCTGAAGGAAACCACATCCCTGAGGCTGCTATGGCGGCATTTGCAATCTGCCCTTCCACCACGTTTGTAATACCTGAGCTTACATTATAAGCCATCCCCTTAAAACGTATAAAGTTCAGCAGCATATCCACTATGCCGGATACAGACATATCTGCACCCAGTCTTTTGCTCATCTTTCTCACCTCCTCAAGGTCATCCTGTGAAAGGTTTGGATCTTCCATGAGCCTGTCAAGACGTTGCTTTATTTTTTTCTCTTCCTCTGTAAAGAGTTTTCCATCCCACTTTCTTCCCTTGGTGATGTATCCTATTGTTCTGGATAGACGGTCTTCAGCATCCTTGTCAGGTGTTTCTACATCCCTTTTCAGAAATCCATACTGCTTTCTCAGGTCTTTTTCTCCAAGCACCACCCTTCTGAACCAATTGTCAAACTGTTTGTTTGCATGTGTCCTGAAACCATCATATCTTGTCTTTCCATACAGTGCACTATTGTATATCTCATCACCGGTGTTCTGTGTAGCCACATTTCTTATCTGTTCGTAGTGCCTTTTTATAAGCTCCATGAACGGCAACACCTGCTGTCTTGCAGAATATTCAGCAGCCATTTTGGTATGCAGTTTTAATATCATAGGAAGGTCAAAGGATTGTTCTTTGGCTATCTGATGCTGTGTGTATGCCCATATTATCTTTCCAACAGGAACTCTCTTGTCAGGATACTGTTCCAGCAGACTGTCTTTGGTCAGGCCGGGAATGTATCTGTCAAGCAAGCTCACCATGGCATCCGTATTCATTCTTGTGAGATTGATATGTGTCCCTCTTGTGATTTTAGGTATTCTCCTCTGGGTAAGAGATATGTAATCCTGAAGAAACTCCATCGCACTAAGATTGAATGCATCCTGTATCTTATTGATGTTGTTTTTCAGGAAAGAATCATTGACAGTGTATTCAGGAACTCCTGTCACGGGGTTCACTTTAGCATAACTCATCTGGTCCTGTATCCTCACTCCAATCACAGTCTTGAACCAGTCTATGAATCTTCTGTAGGACTCGGAAAGTATCTGAAGCAGGGTGATGTCAGGAGTGTTCAGCAAATACTCCGCAAAGGTCTTCTTCTGAAAAGGTACCGTAGTGTCCAGGTTCAGTCTTTTATCCTCAGGACTGTACTGTTCCCGTATCATGGTAGTAGCCTCCTTGGCTATATCATAAAACTTCATGAGCACATCGTTGTCTTCTATGGCCTCATACTTTGAATCATAGTAGCCAAAGTCAGCTCCGGTTTCCCTGTTGTTACGCAAAGGAATCTGTATATTGTATCTCAGTTTCGGAAAGTATTCAGTTTCAAAACCAACTCTGGCAGGTGCATCTGTCCTGATATGTTCAGCAGTCAGAAAAGGATTGTTTTCTGCTTCCCATACCTTTATTCTGGCAATCTCAAAAGTGTTGAGTGCCGCAGTACTGTTTACACCGGCATCCTCCATCACCTGCTTTATATACTGGCTTTTCTGCACCTTATATTCCTGAAACTTCTGAAGCTGGCTCTCCACTATCCTTTCAAAATACTTTTCTCCCACTATGCTTTTTACATACTTTTCATACTCCTCTATCTCTCCCTGTGTATAGTTGAATTTTCCATCTGACAAATCCTGAAAATCAGGATGGCCGGTTACTGCAGAAAGTCTGGCAGGATCTATGGTCTCCGAGTTTTCCCTAAGCCATTTGTTTCTTTTGGCAACAGCTTTTCTTGTCTCTGAAATCACATCATTGATATCAAGCCACTCTACTGCCTTTTTCATGTCAGACCTGAACTTGGACTCCATGCTGCCCTTTATCTGAAACCACTCATGAGAAAACTTGTCGCAGATGTTGCTGAGAAACTCTCCTTTTTTAGTTACCTGCCTCATCCAGTCAAAGGATATACCATTTAATCCAATTATACCAAGCTTGTACTTACCTCCCTCAAGCTTCTCCACCTCCTTGACTACATCCTCCATTATGTCATCCATTCTTGCAGTAAGGTTCTCTGAATAGGAAAGAGATTCCCTCATGGCATCTTCCAGGACTTTTCTTGCCAGCTGCGGCAATGTACCGTTGTGGGAAAATATCCCTGAAGTGATGTCCATTATCATCATGTCTATCCAAGTGGCATCAGCAAGGCCTTTTCCCGCCCCTGTTATCTCCGCATAGGTGAATTTCTTGCCATCATACATCTTTTGTATCATGGTGTTGTTGTTGTAGACATCTTCCAGTGCCTTTTCTTCCTGGTGTCTCAACTGGTTTTCCATCAGCCTTACCCTGTCTGCCCAATCTGCAAATGACTTTATCATTCCTTCTGACAGCAGGAACCTGCCCTCATGGAACATGTCCTCCTTTGAAAAGATAGGGTGGTTTTCAGCATCCTCCAGCCTGAAGTTGTTCATGGCATTAATGAACTGTATGATATTCCTCGCTTCTGCAAGGTCTTCAGGGTGTTTTGACTGTATAAGCTTCTCCAGCCTGCCTATTTCCTTCTCTATATAGGGGGCTATAATATGGGCACTCTTTACAGTCTGTTTTTTCAGTTCATTTATCTCTTCACGAAGTCCCGGCTCACCTTTCTCTTCGTTACCATAAATGTATTCCTGAAGGGTATTCTTTTCTCTGATGGCCTCCTCATAGGCAACCTCATCTCCACGCAGCTTTGGCAATGCCGCATTTATTGCAGACAATCTTTTGTATGCTGTACTCAGCAGTTTTTCTTTCAGCAACACAAGATGTGCAAGTCCCTTTCTTTCAGGTGCCTTTGGATCTTCCTGTGACATAAAGTCCTCTGAGTCTTCTTCTGCACTCTCTTCCTCTGTATCCTGAAACAGTCTGAAGAATACCTCACTTCCGTCAGTAGGCTGCTGAACCTCCTCTCCGTCTTCCACATCACCGGCAGCATAAAAGAACCCGTCCTCTATACCCATCTCCCTTTCCTTAGCCGCCTTTTCCGCAGCTCCCTCTTCCTTTATCTGCTCTTCAGCATCCATTGCAAGTTTCTCATACTCTACCTGATTGAGTATCCCAAGCTGTGCCCTTGTGGGTTTTATGGACACATAGACATTTCCACTTTGACTGACTTCTACATAAAACACCTGCCCTACAGCTACAGAGCTGTTTATGCTCTTATTCAGATGGTCAGCAAGTGCTTTGGCTATTCCCGGCAATTGTGTCCTACTTGTAATTCTGGACTTTATATTTGGAGGAGGAAGTATCACCTGTATGTAATCACTGTCCTTCGTGTAGGAAAGCCAGGGCCTGTTACCTACTGCACTCTCAACTGCCGTCTTTATTCCCGTATCACAATATTTTGACATAATCTCTTATTTTACTGTAAAGTTAGCATTTAAAATCTTCTGTTGTCAGATCATCAGTCAAACCAAGTTCCTTATCTGACAATGCACTCTCTTCTTCAGCTCCAAATACAGAGTTTCCAGAAGAGCCTTCAAAAGGATTTCTGTTTACATTTTTCAGCTGCTCTTCTGTTTTCTTTATTTCATTGGCTATTTCAGGTTCAGATGGATTATAAAGTTCTTTTTCATGAATATCTTTTACAAGCGTATACACTTCGTTGATTGCATTAGAAATAATACTATCCGGTTTTGTATCCAGTCCCACTATCCTGAGAATATCCTTGATGGCTTCCCAAAACTGCTGGAGCAATGTCTTATCTGTTTGTTTGTAGGTGATCTTGTCCATCTTTTCTATGATATCAGGTCTGGATGTTATCCTTGCGACAAACTCAAAGATATCCGAGCCTGAGTACAGCAACTGGTACTTATCTGCTTCGTTTCTTTTTCTTTCTGTTGTGAACCGGTTATGTATATCGGTAAAATCCTCTCCGAACTCTTCCGTTAATTTTGAAGCCACTTCCTGAAGCACTCTGTGAAGTTTCAGTACATGTGCCGGCAGAGAAGACTCAGGTACAAGAAGTCTTCCTCTATCTTCCTTTTTTACACTGAAGTATTTGGACAGCTCTCTGACCGTCAGGGAGTGCATGAACTCTTCCAGTACTGTTTTTGCAATCTCTTCCGCTCCACCTTCTTTTCCCGCATATTTCTGAAGATACAGCTTGTTAATGGTTATGGTGTGGTCACCCGGCATGTAATATCCTCTTCTTGTACCTATATCTTCCAGTTTTATGGTAACGGTATCATCCACAAAAGGAAGAAAAGTTTTAGCAAGGTCTGACAACACAGGTATTTCAGAATCCGCTATATCAGCAATAGTGGTTCTTACATTTCCCTGATTAAGACTGAACAGTGCACTGCTTGTAAGCTCAGGTGAGTTTTCCTCTGTGTCTTCTTCTGAAATCCCTTCAGGCACTTTTGGTACCGGTTGTGCCTCCTCTGCAGTAAAAGAAGACTGTGTATAATCATCTTTTGCTGAATACTCTGACATCCCGAAATAACCAAGTGTACTTATCCTTACATACTTTTCTCCGTCAAATTCGTATAGCTGGTTCTTATCCTTTATGCTGAAGGCATCCTCATTGACAATAACCAGGAATGGCTTAGGCTGTGCTCTTTTTTGTTTAGGTACAAACGTATGTATCTCTTCCTTTTTGGTTGTCTTCTCTCCGGCACTGTCCTGTGTATTCTTTATTGATTTGACATTGATTTTGGCTATACGGAAAGGTTTGTGCTGTGCATACTGTCTCATGAATCTTGAAAAAGGTGCAACAGAGTCCTGCTGAAGAAGGTATCTCAGGAAGTTGTCAGGAACTCCCTGCACAACTATGTTTGAACTGGTTTTAACAGACTGCTGTATTTTTCTTGCTGCCGGTGCAAATCCAATACTTTGAAGCAGTGGTATAGGGACATACTTTATATACTGTACGGCCTCCTGTATACCACCTTCAAGGTAGGCATAGCTTATCATATCCATACCAAGCTGTCTTGTGGTATAGGGTTTTCCATTGAAGTCAGGCAGCGGGATATTCCTGTCCAGAAGCTCCACAATGGCCTGGTACTTGTACTCTTCGTTAAAGTCTTCTCCCTTTTCATTGCTGAACTGTATCAGGGAAGGTTTGTTTTTATTAAAAGTATACCTGAACCGGGATATCAGGGGGCTTCTTTTTACAAACTCACTGCCTTCATCTGTATTATACAGCAGGCTATTCAGGTAATTGGACAAGGATTTGTTTCTTGATCCGGCATCTTTAAACAGTCTTGCACGTTCCTGCTGGGCATCTCCTGAGAACACACCAAATACAGGATGTGAGTAGAAATACTTTTTCATTTCCTGAAATATTTCATACTTGAGCTGCAGTTTTTTATTTTCATTCTTGCTTTCTTCTTCTGAAACCTCATCTTGTCCGAGCATGGCCAGTATGTTATCCAGTTCCCGCTGCATGATACTGCTTTTAAAAGGGAAATAATCAGACCACAGTTCATAGCCGGCTTTGGCAGCATGTATCATAAGGGAGCCTGAATAGGTTGTAGGTCTTACAGCCACAGAAGACTGCTTTTCATTATAGGAACGAAATACGATGTATCCATCCTCTTCCATCTCTTTCTCGTCATAAAAATCCTCTTCTGTTATAAAGTCTCCGACAAGTCCTTCTATGTTCTTCATCTTGGATGAAGAGTTAGGAAAAGTGAGGATGTTTTCATACTTATCCAGGGAAGTGAGTGCAGACTCACCAAGTCCGCTTCTCTGTATGTTCAGCTTACTTTGTACGGACCTGAATTCCTGTGCATATGGCTTCAGTTCCAGAAATAAATCCAGTACAGCCTGTTGTGTCTTGTTATCAGGCTTCACAGCTATGTTGTCATACAGTTCCTGCCCGGTAAGGTTTACCCTGTGCTCTGCAAGCTGTTTCTTTTCATACTCCTCTTCACTGCTGTTTGTGTATTTCTGATACAATTTTCTTATTATCTCCTGTTCCCTGTCTGCATCAAACTTGGTAGTGGTACCGGATACCCTTTTCATTTCCTTCACATAGTCGGCAATGATAGGTTGTGACAGAAGGAAATAAGGAATGGAGACCTCCGCAGTCCTACCATCAGATGTCTTTACAGAAGACTTGTTGAAACCCATCAGTGTCAGCAGACAGTCTATATTGATAGTATACTCATTCACACCAACTCTCCCCATGATCTGTTCACTTTCATTATCGAGTGCAGTCTGTAGTCTTTCATCTATAAGGGATGATATCTGTCTTTGTTCATCGGTATCCATCTCCTGTCCAAGCATGCTGTTAAATATCTCGTCTCCTATTGTAAGGACATAAGGGACCTTTTTGGCAACTATCTTTTCAGGGGCAACCTCTTCGTGTACGGTTTTAAGAAGTTGTACCGGTTTTTCAGTCTGCTGTAAGAGAGAGTGAAACACAACGTGGTTTGAATAGATGCCCACTGCACTTTTTCCCGCAGCACCTGTCTGCATCTTTCTTCTCTGGTAGCTTGGCCTTATAGGACTGAGCAGCCTGTTGTCTCCCCTGTCTGTCAGACTTTGAAGCAAGTCTGCCTGCTCTGAGGTGAACTGCATGGAAGATGCCCTGTTTATCTTCCTTTGAACCCTTTCATCACTGGATGTAAAAACAGATGAGTGTATTCTTGAAACCTCATTTTGAAGGAATTTGGTCCTCATTTTAGAGATGTTGTTCAAAAGGTCATATGCTCTCTGCAGGTCTTCTTTAGTGGCATTTTCTTTAAGCATCCTTCTGAGAGAAGAAATGGCTATCTTTGCATCACTGAAGCTCAGAGAAGCATTTTCTTCACCACTTTCCGTATACTCTCTGTAGGTATCTATGGTACTGAACAGTATTTTGTTAGTTTTTCTGTCATTTTTAACCGCCTGTATCAGAAGCCTTACTTCACTTTCCATCTGGTCTATTGAGGAAAGCCCGTCTACAGGATATTCATCAGATTCATCAATAGGAACTATCCTGCCATCCTTATTGACGGTATGCCATAGTGAATACAGGTTTTGCTTATCTACGTCAAAGTCCAGTCCCATTTGCGTGGTAAAGTTCTTTGGAAGTACAATCAGGTCTCCTGCGTCTACCGGGATAAATCCCACTATTTCTATCTGGGAAGCCGTTGAGTGTGCTGCTGTAGGAATACGGAATGATGTACTTGTGAGCAGTTCCGGTGAAATCATGTCTTCTTTCAGTATCCATCTGCCTGATTTGTCCTGAACTGCATATCCGTCTTTTATCAGGTCTATCAGTTTGCCTTCCTTATTTCTGAACTTTGAGGGAGCAAGCACCTGTGCATGCATCATGGTACCATCCTCATTCAGGGAGTTTGCCCTCAGTTTTCCCTTATAGTTTTTAGTGTAGACGATTTTTGATTTCTGCTCTTTACTTAGTCCGTTGAGACTGTGGGCATACTTGAAGCCGGCTTCAGATGCCGCAACAAAACTGTTGCCGGGCATTTTCAGTTTCAACACCCTGTTCGCCACTATGCTGTTCAGTAATGCCTCATATCTGTTGCTGTTAGGCAGCAACCACAAAGGGATGACAAACTGTATATCATTCGTGCCTTCATCATTGGAAGCTATGATATCGAGTGCCTGCAAATCCTGTATAGGATATCCTCTTTTAGTAACCTCTTCCTTGAGTATCTGCTGAAGCTTCTTTACTGCCAGTTTCTTATTGACAGGCTCTCCTGTCCTTTCATCCAGTCCAAGCTGTCTGTACAATACACTCTTCTCATTGGTAATCCAATTGTCTATCATGGTATTGTAGTGAGAGTACAGGGTTTTTCCCGTTACATAGTAGTCCTTATATGGAAAGACCGTATCCTCTATCTTGGAAATACCGTCTCCAAACAGCAGCTTCATTAATTGTGTGCCAAAAGTAACCTCGTCTTTATTCTTGCTGAATGACTTAAAAGGGACATCCTGCTGTATCCTGAACTGCTCCCTGTTAAGGTACAGGGCCGGAGTATGCTTTCCATTATCAAGTCCTGCAATTATCTCAGCAGGGTTTACAGAACCTTTTATGAACCGGCCCTGATTATCCCATATCCTGATGGCATTCAGAGGTGCACCCACTTTTGCTCCTGAACTGTATACTGCCCTTACATTCTTCCCTGTCCTTGCCTGTATCTCCTCCATTGACCTTCTGAGGTTATCCAGTTCCGTTCCCTGTGTAAGTTGTGGAAGAAGCGGGAAGGAGGATGTCTTTATATAAACCACTCTCGTATGCATATCATCCTGCACATGCCCTGTATAGACGGGCTTGATGGGATTGAATACCATCTCTATGTCAGCAGCACTGATATAGTCCTCTTCCCGGATATGCTCTCCCTTCTTTTCAGATGCATATTGTCTGTCCAGTTTTCCTCTCAGCTCATCATACTTTTCCTTTCTCATCTTACCTTGCCGGTAGATGATGTCAAGAGACTCCTTTGCAGTTGTATACTCCTGTCCGTCAGTATCCTGTATATTGAAGAACTTCTCAAGTAAAGGGAATTTATCCTGCAGTTTCTTTACGGCATCCTCCACAGCCTCTGTAACATGAGACTGGTATGCAGTGGCAAGCAGTTTTTTAACTTCTGGTGTAAGCTGTCCTTTGTAGTGCAGTTCAATCAGGTAAGCTGCATTTTCCGTTATGGATTTTGCATCTTCCAAAAACAACTGTACATAAGTGTCATTGACAGACTCTGCCAGATAGCTTCCTGGAGCTATCAGATAAGCAAGCCTTTTGCCCATGTTCACACCTATCTTGTTGTTGAACACTTCAGAATAGACCTTATCACTGGTTGGCAGGTATGGTTTGCCATCTTCAAAAAGCTCCTTACTGAACACTTTCTTTTCCACTGTAAAATTGGCTATGTCACCGGTGACGGCTGCCACCATGTTTGAGTTGTTATACAAACTGCTTATTACAAAATCCATTGCCAGATAATTCAGCCTGTCTTCATTGGAAAGTGCTCCGGGTATTCCCTGAAGGTAAGCACTGTCCATATGTTTAATATCCTCAATAGTGTCGTCTTCTCCCCTTGTTATGAAACCATTGTCTTCAAATATACCTATAAGGTCCTGCATCTCGCTGTTCACCAGCTCCTGTATGACAGCCGTTGCAGCAGGTTTGATGCTTTCTTTCAGTTCTGCTATTCTCTCTTCTGTAAGAAGGGTGGCATTCTCCGCTATATAGCGTATCAGTCTTATCTTTTCTCCATCAGCCCCTTCTATTACAAGATTGTTCATCTCCGGAATCAGATGGAACATCTGGGCACCCTTGTTGTAATCTCTCTGATCAGTGACCTCATCAGGACTCACTCCTTTTTCAGCAGCTCTCCTGTGGTGGTCTGTAATCCTGTCAAACTCCAGCTCAACAAGCTGTCTGAAAAGAAGTTCTTTAACCCTTTCAGACATCTGTATCTCATCTGTATCCTCATTCATCAAATCCTTTCTTCCAAGCTTGAGAACAGCAGTATGCAGAATAAGCATGGTATCCTTATCTGACATGGTTGGGAACAGTGTCCTTCCCATCCGCATAGGTATACCGTTAAAGGTGGTTGCAGTTGTGTTTCCCTGTTTGGTATCCTGGTGCATACCCAAATTTATCAGGGTATAATCTGCTTCTGATGCAGAGGTAAGCTCCACAGGTCTGAACAGTTTTGCATTAAGCTGTTTTATGGCTTCAATACCTAAATGCTCCACTGCAAACCTTGCTCTTATGTCTTCATTTTCAGCAAGCACATGAAACAGGTCCGCCTTACCTTCAAAGGCAAGCTCCATCTTTCTTCGGAGATACTCCATATCAGATCTCAGTCTCTCCACCTGCCAGCAGGCAAATTTATCCGGAGTTCTTGCATAAACACCTTTTCCGGCATCCCTGTATGCCATAGGAGCAGCCTCCAGAGAGAATTTTCTTTCTATTTCAGCAAGTCGTTTTACGACACCCCTTGCTTCACTGAGAGGATGGTAGTCTTCAAACTCCTTATCCAGGTAGTGCAGGTTTTCTTTTTTAGTATTGGCTATCAGCTCCAGCTTTCTTGCCAGCAAGCCAAATACACCATCTGTATTGTCACTGATATCAAACATCTGTTTCCACCTGATAAATCCTCCCTTTTTCTTTCCTACCTTCTTTTTATCTGAATAGTATCCGTTTTTCAGAAGATACTTCATGGCATCATCAGACATGTCTATGCCGAAAGCCTGCAGCCACTTCTGCATCTGTTTAATTCCCGGATAAATGTTTTCCGCCTGTATTCTCAGCATCCATCCCTGGTATTCATCAAGAAGCTGCTTTGCCCTTTCTTTGTTCAGTACAAAATCATCTCTCATCGGAGAGTCTTTGGATAAACTTCTTATCTTGAAGTTTTCCATCCACTGTGTCTGTATCACACGAAGCTTTTCAGTTGAATTGGTATCATACACTTTAAGCGTATACCTGCCATTCTTTTCACTCCATATGACAAGCTTAGGCTGTATCGTATGCCGGTTCATGTTGCTTACAAAAGCAAGTTTTATATCTTCCGGCGCATTGTTCAGCTTACCTATTACATTGGTTACCCACGGAACCGTCTCTGATTTGGAGGCATTCTCCAGGACTTTCAGCATGCTATTGAAGGAAGGACGTACATGATAAGGTGTCTGTGTGACACTTCTTTCATTATTTTCATTCACGATTTCTTCCTGCATTTCCCTTGAAGAGAGTATCTCACCCACTTTTTCATAGGTATAATCAAATCCGGGATACAGTACAACACCCAGAAAACCCCTCTTTTCCCTGCCGGACTTTGTGTAGTTAGGTATTGAGGAGAAAAACCTTTTCAGCCTGGCTGTGGTAGATTCTTTTCCGTTATTTTCTATAGAGTTCTTTGAAAAATTCTTTTCTCTCTCTCCAAGGTCTTCAGGAGAGCTGTTCTGCTCATCTTCGGAAAGTATCCTTGTGATTCTCTCCACTTCCTCTGCAGTTTCTTTTTCTATGATTTTCCAGTTCTTTTCAACGGCATCCATGCTGTCAAGAAGCACCTGACTTCTTTCAGAAAGGGATTTCATTCCGGTTATACCTGACTCATACAGTTTTGTAAAGTCGTCCCTGTCTTTCTCTATTTGTGTCCTTTGGGCAAGTATTTCCTGTTCATAAACTCTCTTGATTTCAGAGAGAATATTTTCCTTGGTAAAAGGCAAGCCTTTTTCATCCATCTGCATCTCCACACTTCTGGAAAGAAACATAACCAGCTCTCCACGGTCCCTTGAATCTATACCTTCTGCAGTATTAAGTCTCTTCTTCATTTTTGAGACTGTCTCATCAGTTACCTTGTCGTAAGACTCTACTGAACCCGGATCCTCAAACTTCTCTTCTTCAGCAGCATCTGTCTTATTGTAGTTTATCACAATGACATCTCCTGCAACTATGGCATCCTCTATGTCCTTGTTTGTATATCCCATTTTCAAAAGCAAATCAGCATTGACTACCGGTTTTACCTTTTCTTCCTTTGGAGACTCTGTATTTTCAGGTTCTGTGCTGACTTTTTCCCCGGTCTTTACAATGGCGGATCTAACAGCTTCTTTTTTCTCCCCTGCCTTATGTGTATAGTGTATGACAGGCTGGACAAAAGTAACCCATTCAGGCTCTTCCGCAGTCCCTATGTTATACCCTCTGATATTTGTCTTCAGGTTGTCTTTCAGGTAATCCTCGTAAGTGTTTCCTCCTGCTGTCCTTGAAGAGTATTCACGCACTTCCCTTACAAAACCTCCCTTTTCATTTTTCCTCAGGGAAATGGTTACCATAGGAGCCTTACTGTTGTTCTCAAGGCCTCTCATAGAGACGTTCTGGGACATCAAAGGAAGTACACTTTCATAGAGTAGTGTAAGATTGTTCATAGAAATGGACTTCATCCTATTGTCTCCTTTTGAGGAGACGCTGATAAACAGGTAGTCTTTCATCTCCACTTCCCCGGAAGCATTTTTCACCTGAAACTGGTGTCCTTTTATTCCGAACATGATGGCTTTGTTCTGAAGAGACACGAAAGGTGTGCCATCAGGTATCTTAGAGTTGGTATTTATCAACTCCATTTTAGCCTCTTCAGAGCCGGCTTTAGCATTATTGGTTCTGATAAACAGGTTGATGTATTCCTGAAGATCATTTGCATCAGTAAGGTCCAGTCCTGTTTTCTTAAGGACTTCCTTATGTACCTGTCTATGAGACTCATCCAGGTTGTTTTGCATGGAATAGATGGAACAGGCCACGGCAACTGACTGTATTGCAGCAGGTTTTATCTTTCCGTATTCAGGTCTTGAAGGATAATACAAAGGCTTCCCTTCCTTATTCTTTCCTACCGGAAACAACAGATACATATGTCCTCCTTCCAGAATGGTAAAATCTTCCCCTTCATATATCTGAGACTGGTCTACGGAACCACCTGAGGTTACCACGTTTCTTGAAATACTTTTGTCTTTCTTGTTCTTCTCATTTCCAGGGACAACTCCCACTAAGGCCCCGGGATTCATTTCACTGACAGGTTTTTTCACCTTGGCTGTATGTTTTTTACCCAGTCTCTTTTCCGTAATGGTCAGAGAAAGTTTCCCGTCAGCAGACTGCATTACGGCAGTCCTTATCTCCAAAAGTTGTTTTCTTGCATCCTGTATCAGTTTTTCCTGCTGTGCCGGCAAATCCTCAAATCCCACATTGGAAGGATTGTACCAGTATACATCATGGACATAGGCCACCCTTTCTCCTGATTCATTCTCTATGAATACCGGTATTTTCTCCAGTATCTGCTGTTCAGTCTTTCCCTTTTTCCACTCTCCAAATTTTACAACCTCTTTTTTCTCACCGGTCTCATCATCATAAATGGTGATATCAATGTTATTCAGTTCTTCTTCTTTTGGAACCACTGCAGTGAGCTTTGTACCGGGACCATATTTATCCAGGGAAAGAAGCTCCTTTGAGTTTACCCGGCCATCTTCTGCAACAGAGTCTTCATCTGACCTTAGTATGGAAACGTATCCAAGCTTGGGAGCAGGAGACACTATCTTGTACCCTGAAGAATTTTCTTCGGTAGATTTTACAAGTGTATAGGTAAGCCCCGGAGTTTGTTCCTTGATAAGTTCCTTTTCAAGAAGTTCCTCTTCAGTTTCAGTTCTTTCTTCGGTGATTTCAGGTTTGATTATTTCTTCTATGACGCTGCTGAGAGAAGAGCTGATTGCCTTTGAACGCAGGTTGCCATAGTTGTTGAGCTCCCATCCAAGCTTGAGGCCATTGTATGCCTTGTCAGCAGCTTTTTCTCCTTCCAGTTCCGCAAACCTGTCTACAAGTTCCTGAAAAGTTGGTTTATGCCCGAGGAACTGCTCTGTATCCTCATAGAACTCTTTTACACTCTGCTGGAGTATTTTTCTTTTGTCTTCAGGAATATCGTCTTCCAGCTCTGCCGGATCAAAAAACTTCTCTATATAATCGTCATCACTTTGTATCTCCCCCCTGGTCATTTCAGGAATGCTTTCCTGCTGCCGGTTAAATTCTTCTACCTGACGTTCCAGTTCCTCTTTTTTAGCCTGCAGTTCTTTAAGTGCCTCTTCTGAATATAAATTTTCCCCTAAAGAAGGGAGCTCCTTCAGACTTATCTCAGCAGTACTTACAGCCTCTCCTACAGCAGCTTTAACCTTATTAAGTTCTGAATGGAGTTCCTTTAAGTGCTCCGCAACTATGCTCAAGGCAATGTTTTTCTGCTCCTGTTCTGAAGTCTCTTTTCCGATTGCACTTTTAAACTTCTTCTTTAGTGCAGGAAATCCGCTGAAACAATTTAGTCTTGACATTCTAAAAAGGTTTTAATTATTGAGAAAACTTCCAGGTCATCATTTTTTAATCTCCTCCTGCGGAGATAGGAATTTCCAACCTCAGCAGGCTCAAGGATAAAGTTAGTATTTATATTTGGTTCTGTGGTATCCTCAGACAATATTTGATAGTTGAAAAGTACCGGAGTTGTGTCTATAATCCATCCCAGGGAAGTGTCCAGCCTGAAAAGGTAGGTTTTATCCAGTTCGACATCTTCCAGATTTATTACCGTGCTTATGGAGTCAGGTAAGATTTGCCTGTCAGAAACCAGAAGAACATCCTGCATCTGGATTAATATATCTTCAGGAGAAACTGAAAGGGCTCTTGATGCACTTAATAAAATATCCTGAAGCTGTATGGAAATATTTTCAGGAGAATCTATAACAAGCTTTCTTGCTGCACTGAGTCCGGCATCCTGAGTCTGTATATTTACCTGGAAATAGTCAGCAATCAGCTTTCTTGACAGGGTAAGTGAGACCTGCTGTGCAGAGATACTTACAGAAAGACTGTCTATAGATAGACTATAGCTTACCGGAACAGGGTAAATATACCTTACCGGCTCTCCATTCATATAGAAAATAAGATCCCCGGTGACAGTACTGGACCTGTATACCCCGGCAACAGGCTCCCCGTTTATATAATAGGTAAGATTACCGGTATCGGATTTTGAAGCCATAGCCTGTTATGTTGCTGTTATTGTATCAATATTCACCCAACCTGTTGTACCATCACAATCTACATAAAACTCCATTCCAACATTATCTGTAACAGCACTTGGTAATGTATAGGATAATGTCTCCCAAGCTCCATTAGCGGCATTGGTGGCTGTTGCAGCTACTATGTCAGAATTATAGGCAGATGCATGTGCTGATGGATTTGCCTTTAATATCAATCTTGGCTGGTTTCCATTGTAAGCAGTTCCATCTCCTACTACTGATTTTCTTACCTTAATAGATATGGTTGCTGTTGTTCCACTGGCCACTGCTATCTGAAAACTGCTGCTACTTAATTTATAAGAAGCCGAGTTAGGAGTTAATCTTTGACTTACAGAAGCAGAGTCATAAATTGCAGAGTCGTTAGATGTTATACCATCTCTTTTGACCACCCTGTGAGTTCCTGCTACCCCTCCAAACCGTTGGAATTTAAGTGTATCTGTTGATGACATTCTACTCTGATTTGAAATCAAGGTAGGAGTACCAAAAGTACAATTTCTAAATAGTCCATCTATGGAAGCTATTGCAGAGAAAGCGTTACCCATATTAATATCTGATACCGTATGTGCCTGTACTGTACCAATTAAACAATTATCAAAGATAAGGCTATGTACTGAACCATAAGCACCAAAAGTTATAAAACCACTTGCTGTTAAAGTCACCCCTGCCTGAAAAGAACCATTTTTTATTAATATATCTTCTGCTCCATACTCTACCCCTATATGACTGCCATTGTTAATCGAGCCAAAACAAGTTATAGTATCTAATATTAAATTCTTAGGCGATATATGTACTCCTGATGTATATTGCCAGGAAGTCAGAAATATATTAGTTGTGTTTCTCCAACTTACTAAATTAGAATAAGTAAGAGATACAGCAGAAGTTGCAGTAGAATTTATAAAATTAGATATTTGAATACCATAACCGTTCATTAAGTATGCCGTGATGCCTGATATAGTGCCTACTAAAACCCCCCCTGAGTTATACCCTACATATCCTCCTGCCGAAGTGTGATTTGAAATATTAATAAGTACTGCTGTTGTAGTGTTTGATGCTGATAATGTATCTACATGTAACATTCCTAATGTTGTTGAACCTTGTCCTATAAAGCAGCAATTTTGTATTGTTAAATAATATCCTTGAGGAACTATTGGTTGAGAAACATAAACATGAGCTAATGGAGTTCCATAACCTACACAACCATCTATAGTAACTCCTCCATTAAAATTTGTTATGGCTACTCCATAACTAAAACTTGCATAAAAATCTCTAAATACACAATCTTTTAAGTTTGCTGATCCTATTGGTGCTTGAATCTGTAAATCTATACCTCTTTTTCCTGCGACACCTGCACCTAAATACCTAAATTCGATATTATCGCAATCTACTGTTGCATTTTTGTATGCAATAAAATAATAAGTATTAACAGTGCTTGTTCCATACATCTGAAAATTAGATGTCAAATTAATAATATCTGCTTGTACTCCTGTTGTTGCATTTCCGCCATGCGCCCCTGATAAAGCTGCTATAGTTAATGTTGTTCCAGATGCAGGTGCAGATAAGTTTTTTACTTCATTACCTGAACCCACATGAGAAGTAGATGCTAATCCTATTGTATCCCCATTTAACCATCCTGTGGAAACATTAGTGGTAAGAGAAGTAGCCCCAGCAGATGCATCTGCGGTTAGTTTTGCTTTTCTTGTTTTTGCAGTTCCATAAGATCTGAATGTACCATAATTTCGTATGATAATACCTGTATTAACTGCTGTGGAGGATGTGATAGTGAACACAAAGGAAGATGTAGAAGGCAATCTCGTTCCAGTGCTTGAAAACTCTACTATCCCATTATGAGAAACTATAAAATTCTTTGTATTATTTATAGCTAACTTATAAGCGGTTGACGCAGAGTTCTGTCCAAGTATTTTTCCATAAGCCCCTACCTCTATTAATCCATAGGAAGTGGCTGCTGTATTATCAAAAGTAATAGTATTAACTGTGGTAGTAGCTGCTGCTGTGATGTCCCCACAAATTATTATATCATCTGAAGCTCCTAATGAAGCTGTGGTTGAAGTCACTAATCCTCTGGACCAGTTACCAGCAGTTGCATTTCTGTATACAGTAACTGTGCCTGTTACTGAAGATAGTACTCTTACCTGATAGTTAGTAGCAGAAAGAAGAGTTTGAGAAGCTGCAAATTTAAAGTAGCACCACCCTCCATCATAGGCTGTGTCATTGTTTATGATATCCGTGGCATTACAGGTAACTACAGCCACCTGAACTGAGCCGGTATTATTCCACAACTGAACTGAAAAAGTCCCTGTGGGAGTTGTAGTAGTACCTTTTACTCTTAGTAATATCCCCTCTACTGTAATTGCCCCTGGCATAAAGTTAGCACTGGCAACATAAGATGTCGTAGTAGCTGTAGAAACTGCTTCACTATACAAATAGGATGTAGTATCTACTACCTTCCAAGATGCTGAAGACCAATTGATAGAGGAACCAGAGAACAGTGTTGCCATAAATTATTGAATGCTTTCTAACAGATATTGATTTTTGTAAAACAAACAGGAAATTGTCTTTTCATTTTCAACACGTTCCTGTAAGGTATCAGTTACCCTGAACTGTTTATCTATTCTCACCAAAGGCATTATTCCTTCATCATCTGTAAGAACGAAAGTGGTGAAGAATGTATCTCCTTCCTGTTGGTCATTGATTTGTTCTACCTGATATGCCATATTAATATTTTTAGGTTACTGTCAGAACACCATTTGTGGCTGAAAAGTCTACTGTGAAAGACTCTCCGTCATTAAGAGTAATACTGCTTCCATAGTCTGCAAAAGCTATAAGAGGACCGGCTACAGGTGTGCTGTTGTAAAGCACTATGTATCTAAACGGACCTATTGTGCCTCCTGAGGCAGTGAATACCACATCTCCCGATACAAGCTTCAGCACCCCAAGTGTCTGGACACAGCTTGTCTGGACAGTTTGTGTCCCGCCAGCTGAGTATCCATTACCCGCAGCTATCTCAGTGATGTCTGCTTTTACGGTATTTGTCACTACCGGGGCAGAATTTGTCAGCATTATTTTCAACGTATCAGAGCCCAGGTTATGAACCTTGTTGCTGATATCCTCGGCAAACTGATAAAATTTTGTCATTGTGGCCATAAAACTTATTTTATTTGTTTCGCTACTACTTCTGTAATAAGATCAGAAGAATCTCTTACAATCTCGAATGTCCACTGTGAAGGCCTTTTAGCCGGTGCTGTGGATAGTTTTTGTATCTTCTCGGTCAAAGCATCTATTGCAAGAATAAGCTCCTCAGAGTAGTCTCTTTTCTCTACAGAAGCCTCAGGAAGGCTACCTGCAATCTTGAAAAGACTGTCTTTTATTTCAGTCAGGATTTTAACCTCCTGTACGTCTTCTTCCTTACTTTCAGACAACATACATAGTTTTTGAAGAGCAGCCAGTATTTCATTATGCCGGGACTCTGCCTGGTATTCCAGGTATTCCATGTCTGATATCTTAAGCTCTTTTTCCATTATATGCAGTCTATAATCTCTTCAAGTAAAGATACTTCTTTTTTTATTTGATTCTGTATATCAAGCATTGTCTCATCCCTTTGCACCTTTCCCAGATTTGACCTTAAAGTGATCTTCTCTCCGGTCTTCAAATCAGCAAGGATATTTTCCTCTTCTACAAACTCCATTTCCAAACCTTCTCTTACAGCCTTCTTATTTTCAAGGTAGGTCTCTGTCACCACATCTTCCGATTTCTGTTTCTTATCCTGTAGCTCTTTTTCCTTTTTTACCAACTCCTCCTCAACAGAGTTGAGTTCTGTCTCTACAACTTTCTTCTTATTTTTTACTGAAGGTGATTTTTTTACTGTACTTTTTCCCAAAGAGTTTATTTTTGTATCGTACTCTTTTTCTATTTTTAATATTTTAACAACAAGCGGGTTACTTAGTATTTCTTTTTGCGGAGATTCTACACTATTAAGATTAATAATTGAAGAGAAAAAGGAAAAAGAAACAGACTCTTTAGTTTTTCCATACTCAATATCAAAATATACATTACCCATCTCCTCTGTTGAATAAGAAAAGCTCCCAGCATCATCGGAAGAACTCCACTCATTTTTCCCAGTCTTAGTGAAAATATATTCCCCAATTTGTATCTTGTCTCCTATCTTACCGGTATTGTAGATTTTATCAAGTGCTTTTCTATCTTCTTCATTAATTTCTTGCTCATACAAATCAGTTAATTTTTCCCTTTTTTCTTTTTCTAATTTTATCCTCTGGGCCTCTATATTAGTAACATCAGAGCTCACACTATCTTTTGGCAGTTTTTCTTCCACCACTTCATTCACCTCAGCAGATACTTCCAATATTTTAGAGGTTGTCTTCTTTACTTCAGATGGTGAAGCACTCCGTTGTACAGGTTTACTAACTGCCCCTTTATTGTCAAGTAATTCTTCTACTGCTTTTACAAGTTCAGGGTTACTGCCGTCTGCTTTCGCTTTGTGGTAGGCTTCGGAAATTGATTTATTAACTCCGCCATCTTCTCCAACATTTAATGGATAATCATTTGGAATGAGTTTATATATTTTTTCAAAATCAGTTTTGTCCACATCCTCCAATGCTTTAGCCGTACTCTCCACATCTTTCAGGGCAGGATTTTTTACTTCTTTTTCCTGAACTTGAGCTGCAGTTTCTACTGTAGTTTCTTTTTGAACAGGCATCTCTTCTTCTGCTACTGCGTTCTCTCTTTCCTGTTTTGTAAAAAGCTTTGTGGCAGCTTCAGGATCATCTGTAATATCCTCCTCTGTTTCTGTAAAGCTTATTACAGCTTTTTTCTCATCTATGCCTTTCTTAAGGTTTTCTTTTTCCTTATTTATGGAAAGTTGTTCCCGTTTTATTTTTATCCTTTTCTCCAGTTCCGGAGTCATAGTTTTACTTGCTCTAAGGGTACCTGAGATGGCATTCAGTTCATCGGCATCCTGTGCCATATTTATACGATGCAGTTCTTTTTCAGAGGTTTTTAGTTTTTGAAATTCAGGATCTGTCCAGGTAGCAAGCTCTTTTCTTGTCTTCTCCATCTGATTGTGCCCCTGCATTTCAGCCATTTTAAGCTTGAGCAGCTTATTATTTTTTGGTATTGCGTTCAGGATATCTGTATCTCTGACCGCAGTTTCCTTGTCCGGTACTTCCTCTTCCTGCAGTCTTAATATTTCAGACGTATATTTTTCAAAAAGAGTTTTATCTCCTATGTTTGCAGCTGCCTGCTGTGAGAGGGTAGCTTCATAGATAGACCTGCCTACCGGAGAAAGATTTGAATAGTCAGGTATCTCCGTTCTTGCAACAGCCATCTCTGCAGGAAGCTTGCTCATCATCTCACCAAGATTCTGAAGAATGTACTGCCTTTTGGTAATAGGAACTACAGCCTCCCTTGAATGTATTTCGGCATTTTCATTGTACAGGGACTTCATTCTTTCTGCATCCTTAATGAACACAGGAAAATTCTGTTTGATGAAATCGACATCTACATCGGCACCAAGCTCTGCCTTTATCTGTTCAACATTCCCTGTTTTTGCAGCTTCCAGTGCTTTATTTAGGAATGTCATATAACTTGAGTAGGCTGTGTCTGTTCCTTTTAAAGCATCAAGGTGTATGCTCTGCAAGGCCTTATCTTCTCCAAGCACACGCTTCATGGCAGTAGCCTTAACCAAATCCCCCTCTCCTTCAAGCTCCTTAATCTTTTTGGCCATCTCCATGCCATATCCATTCATGCCACTTACAAAGCTTTTTTGAGCTGCTGTTATTTTTTTACTCTCTGTTCCCTCCATCACTTTCTGAAAAAGCTTCTGTGTATTACCAAGAAGAGCCCCTCCAAGCATACCTCCGGCAAAAGAGTTCCAAAGCTCTGCATCATGCTGATACTTCATAAACCTATCAGTAAGTGTGGTATTATCTTTAACATGCCCTGAAAGAACATCGGCACTGTGCTTTCCTTCTTCAGAAACTATGTACTGGTAATATTCTTCAAGACCTTCTGAAAGTGACTCTGCACCCTGTTGTGCAATAACTCTTCCTGCAGCATTAGGAATTTTTCCAAGAAGATTTTCAATAGCCCCCTCTCCTGCTCCTGTCATAGGGTTAATAAGCATCAATCTTGCCTGAAGCATGTCCATAGCAACCTTAGGAATATTCCCTCTTGCAGTCTCAGATGCAGCCACAGAGGCAAGCTGAGTAATTTCATCTTCCGTGTAGTTCACACCCGTATCAGGATTTATCTTACCTGTATACTTGTTTTTTACTTCATTATAACTATCCAGACCTTCAAGATGCATTTCATTGATACCCCTTATGGCTGCTGAAAGCATAATGGTGTTTTTTATTTTTGCACTGTTGCTTGCAACAGAGAGTAATTCACTAAGTGTACCAATTCCCCTGATCGTTTTTGCAAGATTACCTATAGCAGGAACTATACCCAATCCTTCCGTTGCCACAGTCTGTAAAGCAGCTCCTGCAATAGCCTGAAGCATTATACCCATAGAGTATCCCTGCTGTCCAACCTGGTTTGCCCACCAGGAAAACTGAGAAGGACTAAAACTTCCCGGATCAAGTTCATAAATAGGATTATCCTTCACACTTTGCTGCATGTACTCTTTTCCCCAGTCTGTTAAAAAGTTACCGTATTCCTTTACAGAGCCTTTCAACATATCTGTAGTACTCAGTATATCTACAGATGCACCTGTTGCAGAAACAAATCCTCCTACTGTACCTTTAAAAAATCTTTCTATCATTGCCCCTGCCTGTTCAGTTTTAGACTGATTTAAGACAAGGTCTTTCTGATAGTTGTCTTTAAACTCACTTAAGGATACTCCCATTCTTGCCCTTTCTTCATAATCAGGGACTGCTACCGGAGATGATGTAGGATTTACCACCTTATCACGGGATACAGGTCTGGTAATTATGTTTTTTAATCCTTTGCTTATTTCAGAAGAAGCATCAAAAGAACCCTCTGTATTTTTAGAAGACAGTCTCCCCTCAATAGGTTTGTTAAAGGCAGATTTAAGTGCCTTTGTAATGGCTATTTGTTCACCATCCTGATCTACAATGTTATTGTTTATTACAGACAATTTATTTACCTTTTTTGTAACTGTTTTTCTTGTGTAATTCTTTTGCCCTCACATCACTCAATACTGTTGCAACCTCAGTGAGTGCAGTTGCAAGTGTTGTCTGGTCTTCTATAGAAAAACTTCCATCTGAGTATTCCTGTGCATACTCTTCCAGATTATGTACAACACCTTTATAATCCTTAACCTTTATTTCATTTTTATAATCTCCGTCTTTATCCTGCACAAGAGACACAATAGCGTAGCCGACATCTCCGAGTTTTACAGAATAAGGCTGCATTAAAGAAACAGGATCAAGCTGGCCCGTTTTGTAGTCATACTGATATGGCCTTTTTGAAAGTTGATTTATAATATCTGCAGCAAAACCATCTTCAGCAACACTGAAGTATTTATTTACAGCCGCTGTAGGTATATTATTTCTTTGTGCAGAGCTTTTTATCGCCTCTTTTACATTACTTATATTTTTATAATTGAAGGTTATGACGTTATCACGATAAGGGTTACCATAAGCATCTTTCAAAGATACCTTATCATTTTTCATTTTCTCAAAATCTATTGTATAGACAAGTCCTGTAACAGGCTGGCCATTTTCGTTCTCATTGGTTATTGTACTCAACGTAAGATATTTTGAAATCTGATTCACTGTACCAAGGGCTTTTCCATTCATCTGCAGTTTTATAGGTGAACCTTTTTCACTGTAGGCATTGAATCCTGTCTGAACAGACAACGCATTAGCCACATCTCTTTGTACATTCCCGGTCCTGTCTTTAGGATCAGGATTAACATACACACCTTTCTTATAACTTATGTTGTTGTCAGTGAAGATTTTTGCAGTTTCTTTCTTCTTGTCAGCATACTTATTAGCAACAGCAAAAGCATCCTTTTTAGTTTTCTCCACTCCAAAAAACAAAGCATCTTTTGCAGCTTTTATTTGCTCCATAGCACTTGCATAGCTTCTGTAATCTACAGTTCCATTACCTCCTTTGTAAGCATCTTTCCATTGTTTTTCTCTTGCCTCTATTGTGGCCATCTTTTCTTGATAGAGTTTGTTGGTTTCAGAATCTGCTTTTAAGTACTCGTCAACAGCAACATCGTCAGGATCTTCTCTTCCAGATTCATGGATAAGCATCAGTGCAGGAAGCATTTTTTTATAGGTCTTCTCATCTATGTTGAGCTCCTTCATTGTCTGTTCCTGAATATGAAGCACATTTCTTTGTGCATTCTGATATCTCACTGTCGCGTCAGCTGTCCTGTCAGAAGGTGCTAATTTCTCATACTCACTTATTATATCATACATCCCTTTCAATGCATGTTTATCAGGGAACATCTTCTGAGGTGTCTCTGTGATTACCAACGGTTTCAGAGGATTATCAATCATATCTTTCTCATGAAGTTCCTTCATTCTGTTAGCAGACTGCCTGTCATCCAGCATAAACGGATCAGCTCCTTTGTACTCCTGAAAATTCTCCTCTTTGGTTTTGCTGAAGGCCTCCCGCATTACAGCAGCTTCCAGTGGTTTGGCGAGATAGGACTCCGGATTAAATACAAGCCTGCCCTGGGCATCTCTACCTTTTATAGGGTTTATCAGTGTTCCGTCACTGTTGTACACACCTTTCAAATAACCCATATCATTGCCTTGTTTAAAGTAACCGGTATATCTCGGATCTGCCATAAGGAAATTCAGGCCGGCATTATAGACTTCATCTTCTGATCTAAACTCGTTCCCTTTTTTATAGCCAGACTCTGTAATGTACTTTCCACCAACATTGACTTGTCTGAAACCTCTCTCCCAACCATTTGACTGAAAATCTTTCATCCATTTTTGCAAATCTCCATTGATGTCAGGTGCCGTTGCAAGGTCTTCAGTATAGATACTGTTACCTGACCGGGTATTAGGGTTGTAATTGGTGCCTCCCTGTTCATCAAACCTGGAGAGAAATTTGGCTTTTGCCTTCTGATACTGTTCGACAGTGATACCTCCCTTGTCAACAGGCTGGTTAAGTCTCGTTTTTTGAGCCTCATCCCACTTCTGAAAAGTGTTGTAGTTACTTTGTATGCTTGCAATCTCTCCCCTGTTAAAATCATTGTCCAATGTTCTGCCAAGGTCTTTTATATAAGGCATCTGCTTTCTCCATTCCAGAGGATTATTCTGAAGTGTCTTTGTAATCTCATCCGTCTTGGACTGATACTCATCAATGTATTTTTGCACCCTGTCCTTATCCTTCTCAAGATACTTTATCTGAAGCAGCTTATCTTTCAGAAGAGCAGCCTGCTGATACTGTGAGTCTATTGCTGCATCATTTAGTTGGACAGCTTTAAGCATCAGCTCTTTTGGCTGTTCATATAAAAAGTCTATAGACTCCGGTGCAGATGTTTTATAGAATCTTCCCATTTGTGAGGTGGCTTGTTTTAAGGTGCTGCAACGTATACCGTTACTTCAGCATTGTTATTCAATCGAAATCTGATGTAATTTCCTGCAGGTGCATCATCAGGTTGCTTAAAAACAGTGCTGTCATCTGTAATGACATCTAATACCGCAGGAACCTTATCAGCAATAAAAGTAGCAAAATCACCCTCTGATAAAGCACAGGTACCTTTGTTGGTCTCACCAAGGCCTACTGCTGTAGGATCTAATAGAAGAGCTTCTACTTGCTCAAGTGTTATAGCTGGCATATTTAGTTATTTTAAGATTTTTTTGAATGTTCTTTTTCCTTTTCCATCATATGAAAAACCAATTCCATGTGTGCTAAGATAAGGCAATATGCTGAGAAAGTCCTCATCCATCTTGTGTTTGTTCATATTTTTACCGGTATTCTGCAACTGGTTTGCCATATTGGTTTGGTCAGAGTTTAACTGCGTATAGAAATTATCTCTGTCCCCCTTGTCTTCAAGGGCTTTCTTTTCAGCACCCTGCATAACCATTTGGTCCTGAATGTTCTCTGCCTGAGAAAGTTTGTTACCATAGGTCAACAAAACATCAGAATAGCTGTCTGCAGCTTTCCTTTTTGCACCCAGTGCCGCCATCCAGGAAGCTATGTCCAGTGCTCTTCTTGTAGATAAGCCTCTTGTGCTGTTGTTGTTTGCTCTTCTAATACCTTCCAGGGAAAGGTCAATATCCTGTTCAGAAGAATCTTTAAGGGACTTAAGCAATCCTTTATTGGTCTTGAGCTCTTTTATGGCATCAGTCCCAAAGTCCTTATAATGGTTTAAATTTTCTTCATCTCCCATCCTGTTGGCAAAAGTGGTCATCATCGGGCCCAGTGCACCTTGTCCTATTCCGGCAAATCCGAACTTATCTCCCGTGGTATAAGGAGCTGTGATATCCTCTACCACACCGGAGCTCCTGTCCCTTTGTGATCTTCTTGTTGCAGTACCTCTTGTCTCATCATCAAAAACTGCATTAACAAGACTTTGATTTTGCACATCGCTGGCAGTATTATCTGAAGCAGTATTGCCGGCTGAAGATAAATCAAATGCAGGTGGTAAAGAAGCAAAAGGTGCCAAAGGAATAATGTCTGTGGCAGCGGTAACAGGTGCCTGGGTTGTCTGGTCTGTCTGGGTTTCTCCATTGAGTATCTTTTCCCTGTCAACAAGCCACTGATTTCCTTTGTCTATTTCTGCAGTCTGACCAGATATGATTCTGTTTGCCAACTGTTGTAAAACATCGTAGGCAGCCTTTGTGGAGGCAACAGAATCTTCCGAAGTATCAGTAGTAAAGTATTTGTTAAAACGTGATAAGCTGGCAGTACCGGTTCTCATTTTTTGAGTCGGCTCTTCACCTCCCTCCTGTAAAAGAGTATTCTGACTGGCCTCCTGTGAGGCTTCCTTTGCTGCCTGCTGTATGATCAGGTCATGCTTCTCTTCTGTGGCAAGTGCTTCCAGTGTCCTTTTTACGGTATTCATCACAGTAGAATCCCCCTGCTTGCTATTAAGCAGCTTTACCATCTTTTCTTTTCTCCTTTCTCTTGCCTTTTTTCTATCCGCCATCGTTTTTCCATCCACAGACAAGGCTGCAGAGTATATTTTTGTTCTCTCGGGAAGATTTGCATCTATCCCTCCATTAGGCCCCTCATGAGATTCTCCCTGAAATTCTATATTGTCTCCCTGAGGAGTCTGTGCAACCTCCCCACCTTCCACTTTCACAGGAACACCACCGACTACACCTCCTGTTCTCATTACCCTGTTTGTATTTAATCTTACAGGACGGTACTCTTCTCCCCTGGAATTAAGAGTATCCATAAGTCCACCCATTGCATTTGCAAATCCTGATGCAAGAGCTCCTGTGGCCATGTTTCCTATGGATGACATTGCGGATGCACCTCCCTCCTCTTCATTGTCTGTATTTCCACCAGAAACACCCATAAGCTTGATAAGCAGGTCACTGTTAAGAACTCCTCCTCCGCTTGTGCCTAATCCATATTTTTTTCTCTTTGCCATAGTGTGCCTTTTTAAATTTTACCTGTAGGAAAGTGTGGATATGTCTATGTTGTAATTCATAAGCAACTGTACATCCTGCAAGTTATCAAAAATAAATCTAACTATCAAGAATTTATCACGCATGTTTTCAAGCTGAGTCCAATCCTTGTTGAAGTCTATAAAATCTGTATCTATCACCTTATCTATAGGATAGACACTCTTCAGTGACTCCCAACTCTCTGTAAAAATTGGTTTCAAATAGTCTGTCCTGTAGTCCCTTATGTCATTGATGCACCAATCTCTCTCCGTTCTGTTGACAATGATTTCTCCCGGTCTGGAAATAATCTGGTTTGCCAGATACCCGGCATTCTGTTCAGTGCTTTTTACAGTCAGCTTCAGCTCTCCTGTGGATTGCCGGCTATTGTACATGATAACCTTATCAAAGAAGATATCCCTTATGTCCCTGTAGCTTTCATGAGAAATGTCATATTTTCTTGCAACAAGCTGCAGTATAATAAAATCCCATATCTGTGTTTCCAAAGAGTTTCCATTCAGTACATACTCCAGTATATAAGGATACCTTATTCCGTAGTAACTTCCATAAGAGCCTTTTACATTGTGTTTCCAGATACGTTCATCGGAACATACACTGTACATAAAATCAGGTGATGATATGTAGCTGTCAGGAATGAAGCTGTGCCAGGAGGAAAGATAATATCTGTTGTTCTCTCCCGAAAAACTAACTGTCCAGCTTTTATTCTGAAAATAGTCCTTATTAGTGAAAGGCACATCTGAAAGTACATTTCCCTGAGAAAGTGTCTGAAATTTCTTTTCCTCACTGTTCCAGGTGATTTTCCCTGCTGCAGGTGTCTGTGAATATTTGCCTTCCAAGATTAGGTAGTCTTTCTTGGTGATAAACAGTTTCTTATAGGTATGGTCATATCCGCAGCAGAAACCGGTGCCGGCTATGTTTGCCGGATTGTCTGAAAAAGGATAGGCAGTTCCTGTAAGCTCGGCAAACTGAGAGTCAAAAAATACTTTCATGTTATTTCTGAACCAGGTGGTATTACCGGTATCAGTTATTCTCATGGGCCCGTTTTCACTAAGCAGATAGACAGCCCTGTCAAGCTCGCTGACTATACACACCCCTGCAGGAGTCTTCAGTGTACCTTGTTTGTGCTTTGTACCAAGTCCCCCGGTTTCCGTATCTATTATCTTTTTCGGAGGTATACTGAAGAATTCCCCTGTACCTATGTAAGACACTATCTCATTGGAAACCCTTTCCTGGTAATTTGCAGGAAGCTCCCAGAGTGCTTCTGTGGTAATCAGGTATAACCGGCTGTTAAAGGTAAAGGTATCCGTTATCCTGCCCAGTTCACCCTCTATATCCCGATAATTGTTCGGAAGGAATATTCTGTAGTTATCTGTCAGCTCCTCCTGAAAAGACTGTTCTGAGTAGGCAGACCTTGAAGGATGATCTTCCAGACAGTCTGAACAGCAATCATAACTGATAGGAATGGGAAAGAAGACAGACTCCCTGTTTTGTCTTGAGTAGTCCTTGTTGTAGTGATAATTTTCAGGACATGGAACACCTCTTCTTTTTCTCGCATCACTCCCCTCTTTAAACTTATATGTCCACTTGTCTATATAATAGGACATGATATTGGACTGGTTTCTGAAAAAGTCCCCACAGTCCTGAAAAAAACGCTGTCTGAGTCCTGTATTGATAGAGCTTTCTACATAGATTCCCTTAAGAAACTCATTTGCAAAGAAAACATGCCCATTCCATATATTCACCCTACCATGTCCGTCATCTATCTCATCATCATCTGCCATCTCATCCAGATTACTGTTATCGTAAGCACTGACTATTGCATTGACTGCTGCCGCTGCTATACCTGCCGCAGCAAGAGCTATACCTATAAAACCAACTGGTGCAAACACAGATGCCACAGCAAGAACTACCATACCTATTATGGACCATATAAGCACACCAATACCTTTCTTTGACTTTCTCCACAGACCATTTGAAAGGTTAAGCGGGGTGATAAAGGTATCCCCGCCAAAAACAAGCTGGGAACTGTTCAGTGTAAGCATGGAGTTATGTGTCCTGTAGTAAACAATGGCACTGAGAACAGGATGAACCTCTCTCTCAATTTTCATGGAACAGTAAAAGATATCCTCTCCGCTATAAGGAAGGTCATTTTCAACGGTAGCTATCTGGACCTTATTGTCCCAGGAAAGATTGTAAGTCTCCGCACCAGGATTTATAAAAGTATCTTTTGCAACTCCATCCAATACAACCGTATCTTTTATCTTGTAATTGTGTCCGGGTAGTGTGGCCACCCCGTTGAAAGTATACTGTCTTGCTTCTATGACCACATCTGTCTCTTTACCTGTGATGGCCAAATAATCTGGATCATCTACAATATCTGCCAGGACCGTTGTCTGGGCATGCAGGAACTTACACTCTGATTTTATATAATCCGGCTTTGAGGAGTTTCCCATATAAAGAAACTCAGGATTGAAAAAATAGCAAGACCTTGGATCATTATTGTTTCTTGTAAAATAAGAGAAAGTATGATATTCCACATCACCGGGAGTACCTGTTCTCAGTCTTCCAAAGATTCCCTTATCAAGTACTGTCCTGTTGAAAGTATCCCTGTCAGCCCTTACAAAGTAGTGTCCCACTATATCAGGATGGGGATATTCTATATTTCCAAATTCCACACCAAATACCCTTAGTATGGTACCGTCTGTAATGTTCTGGCTGGCCTCTTTTATGTCTACCCTGTAGTCAAATATGGCTGAATAATCATCTACAACAGTTCCGGAATACGCATCTGCAGCTATATCCAGGTCTCTTATATCTCCTGAAAAAGTATAAATGTTGCTGTTGTACACAGGGATATCAGTATTTGTGTCCAGTGTAACTGTAATAGACTGTGGTGTACCTACAGGATTTTCAAAGTCAACAATGAAAGTCACCGTACCTGCAGGAGCAGTCTCTCCTTCTTTCACTGTTATAGTAAGGTACAGACCTACCTCCCCTTCATACAGAACACCATCAGAAAGAAGCGGCTCTTTAGACCTGCTTGGAAATTTATGATGTCTTACCGGTGTACCTGTCAAAGGATTTCCACAGCAATCCAGCCCCCAGAAGTCTTCTCCTGAACATCCATCTCTCTTATCATAAAAGTGAGTTTCATTCTCATGATACTGCATGGCCCCATAGGTATCTCCTTCTTCAGGACCATATCTTACAGAAGTGTCCTCTACCTTGTATTTTGGAAATTGCCCGTCATAGTTTTGAAAAGCGTCATAGTTATCAAACCAGGGAAGCAAGTCTTCACTCCAGGTAATATTCCCTATGTCATCCGTAGATTCACAGAGCTGCGTGTCAAAATTCCAGTAGTTATTCTTAGGCCTGCCGGGAATGTGAAAAGCAGGTGACTCCAAGCCATTTGTAAAAACATAGACAATACCTTTTGCATATACCTCATCTCCCATGTATCCGGCAGCCTCCCAATAGGTATTCGGACACTTTACATTGCCGGGTATGTTCTGATTGGTGGCAGATATCTCTTTAACCACATATTTCGAGGCTATTTTAGATGCGTACTTTTGAAATCCGCACCAGTTTATCTGCTTTCCTGAAACTGCTGACAGGATGAGCCTGTTTTCCAGTTGTTCAATATGTTCTGCAAATTCATAGTCGGACCTCTTTACAAAGATGTCCTCTTTTGGTATAATGGCATACCCACTGTTCTGACCTGAATAGATGAACTCAGTATTGTCTATGGATACAGGAGGAGAAGAAAGTACTCTTGTAACCTCTCCTGTAAAACTACTGGCCTCTATTATCCCTATTCTATAGTAAGGAAACTGATTGTCAAGATTGGCTAATGTTATCTTGACTGCCTTATTGGTAAGAGTCTCCCTTCCTCCAAGGGCATCTGCCTCTATTGTCGAGCTGCCTATGATGTTCTCATAAGGAGAGGACTGAGTATCGTGATATATGCTGACTAACTGTGAACTGTATATCCAGTTGGTCTGATTAAGATCTGCATCCAGATAAGCTATGCAAAAATTGAGTGTTCCCGGAGGTATTGCACCACCATTGAATACTTCCGCATTCACCATAGACGGTATCTTGTAGGGTGCTATAAGATTGAACTTGTTACAATCCCATTTTTCTCCTGTATACTCAGCAGGATTGCCATCCGCTAAAAGAAAATCCGCATAGTCTTCACTATACAGTGCATCCAGCTTTGAAAAGTTCACATACCTTACCGGGTTAAGTTTTCCATTGGAAAAGTATACCGTATGCTCACAACCTTTTCTAAGCCTGTATTTTGCATCTATCTGATGTCCAATCTCAAAACCGAGACAGGAAGAGGTTACCTGAGCAGTATAATTGCAAAATCTGTCCAGGATACCTATTTCACTCACTCCGGTAACTGGATTAACGGAAAACACACACCATGTGTTGTCCCCCATATAAACAGAAGTCAGGATGAAAAAACCGGGAGAAACAGAGCCACAGTGCTCATTGCTTTCCATATTGGTTTTGGACATGACATCACCGGTATCAGTCTGCTCTGTTCCATTGAGGACATATCTTGCAGTGTCCTTTGGCTGGTCAGCAGGTGATGTATCTGTGATTATCCCGTTTGAAGGACGGGAAATGCCTGTTCCATTATTGTCTTTTGCCATTTGTTGTCATTATTGCAATCCTCTGAAATACCCGTATCCGTGTCTTCCATTTGGACTATTAAAAGCCCTCCTGTCCTCAGCTCTGTTCAGCTTACCAAAGAAACCTACATAACGCTGTGTCTGCGGTATCAGGTAGCTTCTTTGTTTCAACTGATTTTCGTACTCATCAACTCCCTTGATCATCATTGAATAGTTTCCTGCCTGCTTACAGTACCAGTGCCAATCCTGTTCTGACTTTCTGAGCCTTGACTCAGAGCCCTCCTTTCCGGCATAGAAATCCCTTTCCATAATCTTCATGGTGATGTATTTCAGTATTGCCGTTGTGTAGCTGTAGTGGTCAGGAATCATAGGAAAGCCGGTTTCCTCATCCAGCACCTGCCGAAGATAAGAGAGTGCTATCTGGCCATCCTTAAAAGAAAACCTTAATGCGACTCCTCTCACTATGGTATATTCATCATTGCAACTCTGATAGATATCATTGTCTTGTGGTGCACACACTATTGAGTTAAAGAAAGTGTGGTCAGATAATCCTATTGGTGTAAAGCAGTTTCTGTATACCCCGCAGCCTGTCCAGATGGAATGATCATATCTCAAATCAAAATAGGGCCTGTAGTATGCCAAGTCATACTGCTGCAGAGGAGTTCCATTACAGTCAAGTACAACAGGACAATTGGCAGGTGGTTCATCAGCAGGGTTGTCAGCAACAGTCACCACAGGGACATCAGCGGCACAAAGCCCTCCTGTGTCTGTGGGAGCTGTCCAGCAATTATTTCTTGCAACCTGTATGATGGCATGAAACCCGGCAGGAAGTACACACTGATGATTTCTCACTTCAATAAAAGCCACGGCCTCTTCATATTGTCTTACAGCACCTATGGCCTCCAATGCCTCTGCAGTCCACTCTACGACATTTCCTTCATTAAATTCGGACATGAGGTCCCTGTCAATCTTGGAAAAGATTCTCTCTATGGATGTATATGGTATGGAGTTGCTCATCTTTACGCTTTTTAATCTTCAGAGAATGCATCCGCAAGACTTTTTTCCTTAATGTTGATGGTCAAAGGATCCTCTTTTGTATACCACTTCTTGTTGTAATAGGTGTAACCGGTTTCCGTCTCACCATCTCCCTCAGGCTTTTCATAGGAAATGTCGTAGCTCTTTGTGATGATAAAGCCGTTCTCTATCTCCTCCACACTTGTGGTAACGGTTTTCTTAAGGATTTTAGCCCCTGCAGGCAAGCCGGTTTTATTGTCTTTAACCACCTTTTCAGTTCTTACTGAACCATTTTTCGTTAAAAGTCCCATCTTAAGTATTTTTAATGTTATTTGTAAAATTTCTGTTATCCACCACAATATACTCTTTTCCGGATTCTATTGTATTGTTGGTGTTCCTTTTATTTGCCCTTGTAAACACAAGAGAGTAGAGTGATTTGTTTGCAGTGAGTATATTTTTCTTTGACCAGAACAGGGAATAGATCACTCCGTTTGTGTCCTCATTAAGGTGAAAAACAAGCTGCTTCTTCTCTTTGCATTCAGGACAGTTTTCCCATAGTTGCCGGGTACTTTTCCAGTCAGGAGGTAATGTTCCAAGAGGCTCTCCGTTATTGTCCACACCAAAATTCATTTTCTTTCCTTTTATAAAAACCTCTCCCATTCTTGCAGGCAGCTTTACTCTCTCTCCGTCAAGTATGGTTTTCATAAGGAATTTGGAAAATGCATACAGAAGATTCTTAAAGGTCTTCTCATCAGTTACCCCCCGGTTTTCCCTGAGGTAACTGACTGCCATATCCTGTATGCCGTATTTAAGCCTGGCCTGTTGCATCATCTGAAGTATTTGATGTTTTATCCTCTATGGCACCTTTTACAAAAGTCTGCACAAGTTCCATGGAAGCAAGTTCTACGGCAGCCTCAAAAAGATCTCCCTCCATCGGGAAAGGCATGTCAAGAATGTTGATACATGGATTTTCCTCACAGCAGGTGCTGAAATTATACCATTCCACAGGATCAGCTCCCAGTGCTGAAAAGGTTATTCTTTCAGGTTTTCTCGGAGACGTGAGGTAAATATAGCTGTCTTTTATAAAAAAGTCCGTGTTGGTAGAGGTGTACTTATTGCCCTTTTTGTACTTCTTTGTATGCCACTGTGTTTCGTCATACTTGGTCTCATAGTCAACCGAAGTGACTCCCTGTATGATGTGTGCATCTGCACCGGTCATGATATCAGGAATTGGGAACTTACTTCTGAGAATGTACATGCCAAGAGGCGGTACACAGGGACACTCTATAAGTGGTATCTGTATCATCTCCAGACAATTTATAGTCTGGTAAGACCACTGACTTATCTTTTGGTTCTTTTTGTACTCCTGTACGATAAGCCTTTCACGGACAGTTTTCAGCTTACTGTAAACGTGCCTTCTTGTGAGTCTGAAATCAGAGCTCTGTACCCCTCTTGAGGCGAGTGACAATACTCTTTGTATGGCTTCCCTTATGGTTTGCATCGTTAAATTATGAAGTTTTTATCTTCCAGCCACATTTGCAATCTCGCAGTGTAGTCGGGAGTTTTTTCAATAATGAAAGGAGGTTCCCCTTCTTTATCTTTCAACCATATCACCCATCTCTCCCTCACATCATATCCTGTCTGTTCAAACATCAACTGATAAAAAGAAAGCTGTATGCAGAACTTTCCAAAAGGACTGTCCAGGACATCCGTAAATGGCTCAAGAAGAGTTTTTCTGCGGAAGTTCTTATAGATATCCTTATTGGTTTTCCAGTCAGCTATAATAAAATATCTTTCCTGTTTGTCATAAATAATAAGGTCCGCTGTTCCGGCAAACCAGAATTTCTTATGCCACATTCTCAGCTCCTTCGATATTATAACATACCTGTCTTTATCCAGGTCGGCATAAAAAGCATCCACAGCCTCTTCTTTCTTTCTTATTGCAGCCCTTCTGAGGTGATCTTCTTCAGCATAAAAATGAACTTCAGTGCCATCTTCGGCAGCCACTTTCCCAAGTTTCTTCCAGGAGTCCAGTACTTGTTGCTTTGTAAGATTTTTCCTGTCAGCAACATTCTGTGCTTTCTCTTCCCAGTCAACGTACTCAACAAAGTTACCTATTATACCGGTAACCGATTGCATGTATTTTTTCAGTGCAGAATACCGGTGCCTTTCTTCATCAAAAACAAGCTCATCAAAAAAATATCCTATCCTATATTGTGGCTCCTGCATACTAAGAAGCAAATATACCATTTACCCGGGACTTTCACCAGGGTTGTCCTGAGGAGATTTTATTGTCTCCGTACTTTTGTTTTTATTTCTTTCGCTTGTGAATATCTCGTCTATATCTGCAGTCTCTGAAAAGTTCTCCATTTTTCTCATAAAGCCTATAGGAGGAAATGCCCCCTTTGTTAAAAAGAACATGTTCCTGAATATGGACCATGCAGGATAAGTGAGTATGATGGTAGAGCCAAAAAGATTCATGTAAGAAGTGTAGTCATCATGCTTGTAAGCGGCAATTATGAAAGTGTTGAATACCACCATTGTCCCAAGACAGATGATAAGCTTTTCAAATACCCCAATCAGAAACTTTTTTTCATTGAGTGACTTCAGCTTATACCATTTCCAAAGCCCGAATACTGCATCCAATCCTATCAACGTAAAGATAAGAACCACAAGGTCCATATCCCGCATCAATATCTTGTTGGCATATCCGGTAAGCTTGGCAAGTACCCATGCTGCGGGACTGATGAAAGCAGACAATATGATACTATCCATCAAGTGTATCACCTGCTGCTTCATTCCCGTAAAGGCAGCTCCTATGTTGTTTTCCAGATACTGCTTCATCTTATTTAGTTGTTTTGAGTGTCTCCAAAGAACAAATCATCAACCAGTTCCAGCAATTGCTGATCAGAAGCTGTGGATATCACTCCAAGAAGTGCTCCGATTACATCCGGATAGTATCCGTTGAAATTGGACAAAGCTTTCACCTTAGTAAGGTACCAGGTCAGAAAATCTCTTTTCTTCTGTTCTGTCCAGGTTTGCACTATGGCAAAATTACTTTGCAGACTTTCAGGAGAACCTGACAAGTCAAATCCTTCAGCAGCAACACCCTGCTGTAGTTCTTCGTCTGCACTAAAGACAGGAGGAATACTCTGTACCCCTTCTTCAAGCACCTTTCCTATTGCAAAAACAGTGTTGTTGTCTCCAATTTGAAAGATGTCAGCCAGAATAATTAATTGTGTAGCCATTGTTTTATTTTTTAAAGATTAAGAATATGAATATAAATATAGATATATCTGTGATTAAAATTACTTATTGTTTTACATGGATAGTGGCACTTCCTGTAACCGTGTACAGGCTGCCTGTTGCAAAAAGAGCATCAGCAGTGGCAGCAGCATCATCTGCATAATTAGGAAGAGACTCCATTTTGATAGCTCCATCCTTGGTAATGCAAAACACCATTTGATTACTCTTGTTATAAATCTGTACCATGTCTCCTGAGGTAGCATCCTCATGAGGAAATATTCTAAAGGTACCTTCTGAAAAAGTTATCTCAACACCTATAGAATCAGTACCATCATTATAATCTTCATAGTCTGCTATTTTTATTTTTGGCACTTGTGAGTTTCCAAGTTCAAAACCGATTTCCTGACGCTTGTCACCAATACTTGTATACTGGATCATACCAAGACCTGTTGAAGATTTTGCTATTTGAAATCCTGTTAAACCAGAAATAACTTCAGGTTCTTCACCAAAGTCTTTTGATAAATTAACTACTTTCCCTTTATTAATTGAGTCTATATCAAAAGAAGCTTCAAAATAATCAGAGTCCAGGTAGCTTGTTCCGCTCATTGCATATACACCTTTACCTTCTTCTACTTTCATTACTGTTCCTGTAGTGTCTCTTTTCAGGCCGGCATCTGATGTGACATTTCCATCACCGTCAAAATAAGCAATCTGTTCAGGTGTACCTGTAACAGCCCCGCCTCCACCGGCAGCCGTTGAAGAGATTATAGGCTTTCTTGGGTTGCGTTTGTTTATTGTGATATTAGTCCCTGCTTTAATATCAAGAAGACTTTTACCTTTAAGGGCATTGACATCATTTATAAGTCTGTCTAAAGTTGCCTGAAGAGTTTTATCTGCACCGAACATTGTTGTATTTTTTAATGGTTAGTTTGTAATTTTTTGTATAAAAACGATGGTTTTGTACTTGTTGATTATATCAACAGCCGTGACTGAAGACGGAAGTTCATCAAAATCATCCCTGTTACTTGTACCGTCTCCTGTGTTCATAATATTAAAATGAAATAATCTTGAAGTTCCACCACCTTCTCTTATGAATGGCCATATACTTGATGGTATAGCATCATGTATTGTAAAAGTCGGGGACATTCCTGGATCTAAACTATCACAATAATCAATTAGAGCATCTCTTGCGTGTACTCCATCATTGGATACAATGTCAATACAGGAATCTACATATCTATGCCTGTGTTTCGGAATATTTGCTGTTGTGAGAGAAACACTGTCATTTCCGGCACCATCTACAGTATAATCATGAGCTGCATCACCGTGTTTGTATCCTCTGAGAGTTTCTCCCGAGAAATCCATGGTACCATTTTTACCATTACAGATTGCCCACTTGGCATATCTTTCTCCGACTTTCCCTATTCCTTTTGTTGCGGGGTTTGAAAAATCAAAATAGTCACTGCTGTAAGGAGGTACCTTTGCAGAGCTGACAGCAATAATTTCACCTACCTCAAAGCCGGCATCCCATGCCGGTGCAAGAGTACTGTTATAGTAGTTTGCAATATAGGTATCTATGTTTGAAACAAATGTCTCCAAATCCGTAACAGAATCCTGGATAGCACTTACCGTTGAATTGAGTGTCTGAATGGTAATGTACATGGATACCATGCTTGTGATCCTTATCAGCGGATACAATCCTTCATCACTTACTGCAAGATGAGTATCTCCCGGTGTGGTCTCACTGGCAAAACCCACTGTCTTCAGTGTATAGATACGATGAATATCTGAATTGCAAAATCTGCACTCTGTTGTTTGCTCCGTAACTACCAGATAAGGACTGTAATTTCCTCCTGTGAAGTGGAACAACTCATTTGCCATGATAATTAGTCCGGGGGAGAATACTCCCGGGGAAGTCTCCTCTACTCCGCAAAGTATCACATTGTTACCTACAGCACAGACAAAAGCCTCTTCCAGAGTGACTCCGTTATTGTAGAGGACATCCAGCACCTCTGCTGATATCTGTGGTCCGTCCTGCTTATTTTCTATAAAATATATTATGTTTGGCATGGGGAAAGAATATTGGTTAAAAATCTGTTTGTATAGGCCACTCCTTCATCAAGCGGTTTTGCAAAAGAGTTGCAGTCATTATCTATCTCAAAAACACACAGGGAACATTCGGCATTGTTTACTGTAAGGGTTTCACACTCCTTCTGATACAACTGTTCACACAGAAGGTCATTATTACACCCAAGCTTCATTCTCATCAGGGCCAGCAGTGCCGCATCCCTCTCCTTTTTACCTGCCGTAATCTCCAGTTTACTTGCAAGAATAATATCACTTATGACCTGTATTTCATCACACATAAGAGAACTGTCTATCTCTTTCTTTATGAATTGAGAGTTATTAGCAATCACAACCTGAAGTTAATGGATTTAAACCTAATTCAACAGTTAATTTACGATACAGCTCACAAATACTTTCACATTGGCATCCGCAGTTGGCAGATTCAGTCAGTGCAAAGTACATAAGATGGATGTCTGTACTGGTCTTTATGGTATCCAGTTTATCGGCCACTTTACATCTTGTCTCACAATCTGCAAACAAACAGCTTCTGTCAGTGATTACCGAGTTGTTTGACTTTGTGATGGTAATGTCTACCGTATAGACACCATCAGGAAATACGGAAAGTGAGGAGCTTATCAGAGAAGGAAGTATGTATACGTCATCTCCGGAGGCAAAAAGTGTCTCTGTACTTCCGGTATAGGAAAACTGCTCTATATAAGTTTCACCATTTACCGTGTATGCCATTCTTGTAAAAATAAAGTTGGCAGGCAGGTCTGTATAGGAAAGTGTACATCTTCCTGCAACATCAGCAGAACTGGTCTGTGTAGGAGCTGCCAGAAGATTTCCCGTAAACCAGGACTCTATCAGTTCATATAAACCACCGGGACCAAGACCTCCAAAATCATTAGTACAGTTCCAGTCAGAGTAGTTAAACGGAGAAATGACATTGTATTCAACACCGGTAACCAGGTTCTTTACATAGATACCCATTATCTCTACATCATTATCAGGATCCTCATCATCCGTATTGAATGCGGTGACATAAAAACCAGGTGTTTCGTCAAGGTCTATTTCTGAAGTATACTGCTGTGAAGTGCAGCAGTTCTTTGTCAGTTTTATCTCCAGCTTTTTATAGCCGCCTTCTTGTATAGCAGCCTTTATTTCAGGAGAAGACAGCACAAGCTGTTTACAGTCTATGTTCTTTATTACCATTTTTCCTGCTTTAAAAAAGGGGGTAAATATCAACTACCTACCCCCTCTCATCATTCACCAATAAAACTTAAAACATCTGTCACATTATCCAATGCCATCCTCAGTGATATCATCAATATCAGTTGTAGGATACACGGTTGTACATGTAGGACATTCATCAATGGCATCTGTTGCAGGACCAAAGTTGGTATTCAGGGAAACCGCTTTGTCAAGAATATCCAGTAAACCTTCCAGTGTGGTTGTTTCTCCGCAAGGAACAGCAATCAGCGTGTTCAGCTTATTTTTGTAACTTCCCCATCCGGCTTCACTCTCCTGTTCAGAGGTAATGTTAATCTGTACATACTTGCCTGTTTTGGAAGCAAGTACGGAGAAGTCTCCGATTGTCTCACCTACAAGAGCAGACTGTCTGTACACTCCAGGGAAGCCGTTCCAGCCACCTGCAATGGTTTCCAGTTGAGCTATGTCATAGCCGGCACCTTCTTCAAACACCAGATCCTGTACAGTGGTCACTGTTCCGTTGCAGGCAAAGCCTGTTGAAAGAACCACATCAAGGGCAGAACCTCTCGGGAACTCATATTTCAGGTTTGTTTTACAGAAAGTGTTGAGTGCGGCAAAATTGGATGTCAGTCTCACAGCAATACACACTCCCGGATTAGCTGCCTTAAAGGCCGCAATGTCAGAAATGGCATAGTATGCGAAGTCAGGTGTGCTTGAAGCAGTCACTCCTGTTGTATCCGTATCTGTAAAAGTCACTGCTGCAGTAACTTCTGTTGCAGTTGTTTTCAGATAGAAGTAAACAGTGGTAGCTGTTGCTATGGCAATATACACACTTGTAGTGGTGTCGTTCACTGCTGCAGCAATTTTTGCAGCCACCTGTGCAATGGTATCATCCTCTACAACTTCCACTGCGAAACTCTCAGAACCCACACCAATTGTAATGGTGCCTGATGTAGTGACTGCACCTGCAGATACTACCACAGAGCCACGGTAAACAAACGCATTTGCAGTGAAGATTGCCTCTGCATCATCATTGACGGCAGATACCAGTAAGCTTGCAAGCTCTACACAGTCTCCTTCAGGACAACCTCCGCAGGTTGTTTCACAGCAACTGGTTTTTACCACAAAGGTCTTGAACGGGTAGTTGGAACCATAATTGGCATAAGCCGTCTGATTTCTGACACCCACCTTCAGTGTGTACTCCGTGTCACATGTTGCTTCAAAGCCTGTCAGGTCAATCTTCTGTGCCTGGTGAGGTGTGTAGCATCTTGCCGTATAGGCAGTGATGTTCTTCATCTGTATGATACCGGAAGATTTTACAACATCATCCAGAACACTGTCACCATCACGGTCAACCCCAACAGCAAGATAAATCTCTCTTGTGTCAGAGTCAGCAGTAGCGGTTGTAATGGATGTGTTATCCTTAGCACTGAATACACCAATCTGCCCTACGGCCAAATCAGTGATTCTGTTGTTGATGGCCAAAGGTGCAGAGTTACCGCTGGTAACAAGGACCTGGAAAACGTCATTATTCTTACTCATTTTTTTTAGGTTTAAAAAGTTATTAATTTATTTAAGAATCTGTTAATTTAAGCTTTAGCTGTCTTGTCTGAAAATCCGGAACCTGTAAATCTCCTGATGTAATCAGCACTGCAATATCCACTATCTGTGCATGTACCTGCTGAGGCAATTCACAATCCTGATATCCTGTCAGTGCAGTTCCATCTGGCAGTGTATATCCTCCCGGCCTGTAGTCTTCTGCATTATGGATGTACTTCGGCTTTCTTATGTAGCTCATACAAACCTTGTCAATGCTGAATGTACCATCCGTGAATATCCTCAGACCTCCTGAATAAAACCTGCAGTTGACCTCTCTCCACTCAAAACTGCTCCTGTCAAAAGGGCTTGACTCATGGTTGTCATTGTGCTGCCTTATGTAGACCTGCTCCATCAGCATTTTTTTGCACTTTCCCTTAGAGGCCTCTATCCTGTCTATCCCTACATAATGCAGATAATCATTTGGCAGCGGCATCTTATAGGATGTGGAATTAAACACTGTCGGCACAACCCCTGCTGAATCCGTTGTATTCACTACAATGGTGCTGATATCATCAATCGTCCTCTGGTTCATTTCAAACCCAAGAGAATTCCTCATCCTTGGTTCAGCTATCGTCTGTATGAAAATCCTCATGGCCTCATTCAGCTTCCAGTCAATCTCAGGTATAATCAGGTTCCGGTACTTTTGTCCATCCAGCTTGTTCAGCTTCTGCTTCAAATCATAATGCATGTTTTTTACAGACATCCCTTATTACTTTTTATACCTGTTATTTGTTGAGCTTATCCAAAATGGCAAGCTTCAGCTTCTGGTTCTGAGGATTCATAAAATAGCGGATTGCCTCTTCCGTGTCTGTGGCAAGCACATCTCCCATATACAGGATAGCCGCACCTTCCTTTGTCAGGATATTCCTGTGGATGGCCTCTAAAACAGCAGCCCTTGTATAGACCTCCTGTTTATCCATTTTTGCATAAAGCAAAAATTCAGCCGGCTTCTCTTCAATTATCCTGTCTATCTCTACGTCCACAAAGTTTTCACTTCTTCCACGGACAGCTTTTGCAGACAGAATCATCACAAGATTTACCTTTTCATCCTTGGTGAGGTTCATCAGCACCTTCATGCAGTCCATTTTTTTCTGAACTTTTGTGGCCTTGATATTGACCTCCTCCTCTTCGGAATGTATCACATGGGTTGCTTCCGGCCACAGCCCCTCTTCCAGTTCCCGCAGAGAATTCGCAACATATTTGCTTGCCTTCAGGTTCAGCACCTTGATTTCATCCTGTGGTCTCTGTGTATCAAAGATCACCGTATGATTTGGCAGCTTTATTCTTGCACTTTGCGTACTCCAGTAGGGATGCGGCTTCGTAACATCAAACCTGTCAGATAAGTCGTAACCTGTCAGTTTAGACAGCCTTTCCTCATCTTCAGGGCTGAGTCCCGTGGCATACTTGCCTGTTTTCTCGTCACAAAGAACTTCAATTGTGGTGGGTTGACCAAAAGCCTCTTTACCTGCTTTTCCATGCCACCTTTTTACGTCAACTGGTTTTACTTCTACTGTCATTTTCTTTTATTTTACAATTTAATACTTAAAACTCCTTCGGATGGAGGGGCTGTTATCAGGCAGCCCCCCTTTGTTATGAAAAACAAGAACTGTGAAAGAACATTAGTTTCTTGACAGAATCAGCTCTCCGCAGCGGGACACGTCTTCAATGTGAATACCACACTGTTTTTTGACATGCATCTCATAGTAGTCTCCTGAGTGTGCAGAAGGCCCCTTGGTAACAGGTCCGTAAGGAGACTGTAAACCCTGGATGTAAGTCAATGACATTCCGTTTGTTTTGTTCACCATGGACAGGTTTGAACTGGTACCTTCTCCTGAAAAGTCAAGGAAAGTAAATCTCATGGACTCTTTAGGGAAACCTGTGATAGGATCAATTTCAAAGTTGATTTCACGGTCATCATAAAGAGGGTTGTGTACCAGGTCAAGTTCGGCCCCGTTAGCCATGCGGTATTTCACAAACTGATAGCCGGCAGACAATGCATTTGCATGCAAAGGAGAGGCAACCTTATCTGTAAACACTTCCACATTCTTAATGAATCCGGATTTGTTCATCCAGTCCTGAATGGCACGGTGGAAAATCAACATTCCGTATTCTCCTGTAAAGGCCTTGATTTTACGGCCTGCACCCGGCTTCACTCTTGAGTAGAAGATATCCATCAGATATTCTTCAATCAGGGTAGAAGTAAGGTGAGAGTAACGGTGTACATGGGAATCTTCCAGTTGCTCCTGGATACCAGGGCCGGAGTAGATAGGTCTTCCCGTTGAACCAAGAACGGAGTTGGTGCTTCTTGAGTACCAGGAGCCTCTTTCGAGTTCCTTGTACCATTGTTGCCAGTACTCCACTTCAGCATACTTTATCCAGCTGTTCTGCATGGTTCCTTTGGAATCAGGAATTTTAACTGCCAGAACTTCGTTTGCAGCATCTCCTGTCACCATGTACTGTTTACGGTACCGGGACATTCTGTTCTTCATGGAGATTGGCAGGCTGTACTGGGTTGAACCGGATTGCTGACCTCCTTCCTCATATTGAGAATAGAGTTTTGCCCACTGTGTTCCTGCAGCAAGATACTGCAAAGGAAGATACGCTGCAAAGTCGTCATTCATCAGGCGAACTTCGTACACCCATCCTGAACCATGTCTGAATGGTGCTTCCTGGATACGGCACTGATACTTCTTGTTAGAGGTACCCGGGCTCAATACGTCACCGGCAATAAACCAGTTCTCATCCAGTTTGATGCGGAATGGCGTTTTTCCAACACCAGGCTTCAGGTTAGAAGCAGGCTCCACATTTTCAAGAACCACCAAAGGTCTTGTGGTAGCTGACTTCAGTGACCATTCCCACTCCGTAGAATTGCTTGATCTCTCCATGCCAAACTGAGACAATATGCTCGTAAGAGGATTGTCTGAGTACTGAAATGCGGTGAACAATTTTGTCAGTTTGCTCTCGAATATCTCCGGCTTTGCAATCAGGGCTGCACCAAGATGGTTCATCTCCGTCATGTTAGCATGCCAAGGCATTCTTTTTGTGATTAATCTGCTTTCAACATTTGCCATTTTTTAGTTGTGTTTTATTTATGTTTAAAAATCGTTTTAAAATCAGAATCTTTCAGCCAAAGATTTTCCTCCTCCTTCTGAGCCTGACAGTCCTCTTGTCCTTCCCTGGAATAAGCCGGTTCTTCTTACCTTTTCCACCAGCTCCGTTGCTCCCTTTTCCTTGATACTGCTCAGGTCCAACTGGTTTTTTACCAGTTTTGCCAGTACCAGCAGTTCAGGTTTTCCCCACAGTTTCTGTATGTCAGCCTGAAGACCGGTTATGTACTTGTTCTTTGCCACCTTCACAGTGGGCTTTACAATGTACGGAATAAGACCATTCTTACTGTCCCTGTCTTCCTTTGTAAAAGTCATTCCAGAGATGGTTTTTGCAGTGGCAAGCGTATCAGAGATGTTCTTCTCAAAACCTTGCCTTTTTTGCACTTCCTCCTCTTCTTTCCTTTTAAGGTCAATGAGCAACTGGTCTTTCTTTTTCCTGTCTTCCTCTTCCATCAGGTCATGGTACTTCTTAGCATACTTTTCGAGCTTCTTGTTTTCCACAGCCCAGTCAATCTTGCTTTCTATATCCTCTTCCTCCACATGCTCCACTGTCTTATAATAGTGTCGCAGTATTGCCTTCTGTCCCTCATCCGTTTCCAGATCAGCAGTAGGCAAGTCAAGGGAGCTGGCATAGGCTTTCATGAATGCCTGTGTACTTCCTCCGGCCCTTTTAAACTTCATGAATGCCACTGCATCAGCATCCAGTTGTTCAAAAAAAGCATCAAAGCTCTCCTCCACACGGCTTTCAACCTCAAGGTCCTGAAGTTCGATAAACTTATCTTCGTCTATCTCCTCTCCTTCCTCAAGTTCAATGGCCTGGAAGATGCCTTTTTCCACTAAGGTTCCTGTTAAGTTTTTAAAGAACTGCTTTTCCTCTTCAGGGGTTGCAAAAACCTTGTCTGAATCTGATGCCCGGTTCTCATCATCGGGGGTATCCTCTTTCTGTTCCTTTTCATTGAAGAAGTCATCTTCCTGCTGTGCAAATTCATCATTGTCTTCTTCCTCTTCATTTTTCTTTCCAGCACTCTTTCCTTCAGGAGCAGCCTTTGGAGCTTTTTTCTCAGGTTTCTCTAAAGGGATATCTTCGTCATCATCCCTTACCTGCTTTAGTACTTTTGACACTTCTGCCTTTTCTTCTTTCTGCGGGGGAGGAAAGAACTGGGAGTCATCATCCCAAAAACCCTCGTCCACCAATGTCAAATTCTCATCCTTTACATTTTCATTCTTGGTACTCATGTGAAACAAATTTAAGTTTAAAAATTAATATTCCTCAAGTTTTTTTCTTAAACATTGCGTAAGAATGTTTATAGCTTTTATTTAGGTGATTTTTTACTTTCTATCTTCTTTCTCTCCAGTTCGAGCTTTTTCTGATCCATTTCCTTATCATACTCAAACTTTTTCTCATCAAGATTCTGCTTTCTTGTCTTTATCTCCACATCCAGGCCATGTTTGTATATTTCAAGAACATCCGGTTCACCATCTCCGTCTTCATCCTTATTAGGATCAAAGCCCTGTGACAGCATAGCCTGTTTCTGAAGTTCTGTTTTTCTTCTTTCTTCTTCTTTCAGGATAATCATTTCCTTTTCGTGGTCCCACTCTTCCCTCTGGTGTTCCTGTTTCTGTCTTTCCAACTGAATCTGAGACTGCTGCTGTGCCGTATTCATCTGCATATTATCCTGACGTTTCTTGTCTTCGGCAGCCTCCAGTATTTCCTCAGCCTCCTGAACACCCTCACTTCTGATGGTCTTGATTACCGCTGAAAGGTCTATCATCTGATTTTGCATACCTGCTTGTGCCAGTGCCTCTATACTCTGTTTAGCTTCAAATGCCCTGGAAGAATTGCTTACAAACACCCCTACGGTAGAGTTTGCCAGTATCTCTGTATCCACGGTAAGCATGTGGTAGGTCATGTCATCCGTCATGTAAGCCAGTTTTCTCGGCTTCTTAGTAGAGTACACAACTTTAGCTACATCCAGCAGCTGCTGAAGAACCTCTCTTTTGATATTATTGAACAGCTCAAAGTAAGGCTCCAGTATGTAAGAGTTCTGCACTATGTTCTGTCTTGTATTGGTAACCGCTTCATCAGGCCCTATCTGCCCTTCCATATTCTTCGGAATGCCTACTGCGTTTCCGCATCTTTCTTCTATGTATTCGGCAAGGCCTATATACTTCTGTATGTCAGAAGCAAGAGACATATCTATCTCTTTTGCAAGCGTGGTCACATCCTGGGAGTTCCTGTTGCCTTCCTCATTCGGGTTCACATACATTATCTTGGTGGCATCTGCATAGTAGTTCCACTTGGCAATATCTATACCGGCTGTCTTAGGAATGGCATTCAGGTTCATCATCAGCATCTTTCCCTTGTCAGAAGCCATCAACAGCTCTATCCTGTAAAGAATGATATTGTAGTAGTACTGATACCCCTTCATCCTGTCCATAGGTGCAGTGATGGCTGAGTTCATGTCATCATGTGCAGCACCTATATAAGACAAAGGACATTCATACAGATTATCCATATCAAAAATCTGTCCCGGAACCGGCCTCATCAGTTTGTATATATCAGAGCCTATTCTGTATCCTTCGTGTTTTTCAGGCACCCACATCCACTCTACAGAGATATCCCCGTTCTTTTTATTAAGCTTATAGTCATCCGATACTATCATCATCTGGGGGCCTTCCTTTCCCTGATAGGAAAGAAACCCTATTTTCTTTTCACTCTTCCACTCATAATGTCTTACCTCTATGGTACCTGCCGTATCATGTATGTTCTCCGTAAAACTGAAATCAGAATAAGCCGTGCCTTCAGGATACGCTGTCTGCAGTTTTCTTCTCTCCTCATCTGTCAGGTCAAATACAGAGCATATCTGAGAGAGGTTCATGTAGTATCTTGCACATGCCCAGGAACCATCCTGTATCCTATCTATATCAGGGCCCCTGTCCCAGTCAAAGTGCAACGGATTTACTACCTTCAGTGCCGGTTCATCCCTTATCACCCCTACCCAGAATATAGCAGGACCTGCAAGTACAGAGTGCTTCCAGCCCTTATTGAACTTCTCAGGAATCCTTTCTTTCTTTATCAGATATTCCAGCAACTGATGATTCAACGCTTCAGCGGGATCCTGATGTTCCCGCTTCATGTATTTCCTTACCCTATCGGGAGTCTGTGCAGCGAGCTCCTGCTGTATTTTCTCTTCCACTTCCTTTGCCTGCTCCGGTGTCAGTTGTTTTCCCTGGGACTCTTCCTGGTATTTTTTTGCAATGCTTGCCTTCAGCGGCATCATAATGCTGTTGACCACAAACTCCTGTATCTTTCCAAACTCCACCTCCTCTTTTCTTGTTGTGGCTTCTTCATTGACAGCCATCACCTTCCACTTAAAAGGCCTCTTCATCTCCATTCCCAACAGCACCTTAATCTTACCTGATACTATATCCCTGTTTGTGAGGGTTGCAGGAAGTTCTCCCATCTCTGAACCATAAGGCTTGCAGACATATTCAAGTTCCTTGACATTAAGTATATTATTGAAAAGGTCATAGTTCACCTTCATCCTGCTGTACTCACTCACCTGCTGAAAGCCGGTATTTCTGTTAAATGCAGTTGCTCCTATCTTATCAATGTGGCCCTTATACCACATGAAATCATCTTTCTCTTTTTCACGTTGTGTAAGTCTTTCGGTTAGCAGGTCTGCTGCAGTAAGATTATCCATATACAAATTTATCAGTTTCTACGATGAAGTTTCTGGAAAAATTCCTGCAAGTCTTTTGCATTTCCTGTGTTTTCGCTATTTCCATATTCTTTAGCCAGATCTTCTTCCTCCTCCTGAAAGAGTACCTGCATGAGTGCCATCACCCGGTCAAAGTTACCTTTTCTATTGTACAAAATCAACTCTTCCAGCAAACCCGGAGAGTTAATATAATCTATTGTAGTTAAAACTCTTCCATTTTCATCAACATCCTGCTCCCTGAGCAGCCATGTGTTGATATACTTCTCTCCGGCATCCTTCATCTTTTCATTCATGTGGCACCCGTATACCCTGGCCACCTTGCTTTCCTGTATATTGGCTTTAATTACCCTATCAGGCTGGGCCGCAAGAAGATGCAATTTCTTTCTCCTCATGAAATAACTCTTCACATGTGTCACCTCATTTTCATGCATGCCCTCTGTATTATACAGCTCAATCAGGTACTCAAATATCTGGTTCACCATATCTGCATTTTCAGGCCTTCCTACATATTCAGCCACAATCACATCCTTTGATGTGCTGTACTTATGCACTCCCTTTTTAACATATATTGACGAAAGTGAAGAGCCTTTATCCTGCCGGTATGGATCATATCCTATTTTATACAGTCCTTTAGGTGTCCCCTCTACAGGATATTCGTATATCACAACACAGCCGGCAAGATTTTCCGTTTTTGGCTTATAGTTCCATACAGGAGTAAGCTCCCCTTTCAAATCAGGCTTTGCCCGCACTTTTCCACTTTCATCTTTGTACAGCGTAACCGGCTGCCCTTTTATCACATTCAGGTTCTCCCTGTTCACCAGGTTAAGTCTGTTTCTCAATTCCACTACCGGAAAATGATTGGTGCTTACCGTCAGGAAAGCCTCTGCAGGACAAAACGGGTGTTCCTGTACCCTTTTCTGAATAATCAGTGAGCCATTGGAAGATATCTTAAGCAATCTCTCCCTCTCCTTCTTCTCATCTTCTATGGCAAGGTCCTTGAAAGATACACCTGTTTCCGTATCATAATACCCTTCCCTATTCCAGTACATAGGATGGAAAAATCCACAGTTCGTGTTTTCAGAATCTTCATCCCAGATATTCTGCATAGGAAACAGTCCATACTCTGCAGGATTGTAAAACATGTGTGCAAAATCTGCAGTGCCACCTTCCATATCACCACCGGTTCCAAATATGATAATCTGTCCTGTGATAAATTTACCTGCAGAAAGGCCTGGTGCCGTTGCCAGATAACTGTCCTCCAGATTGGGAAATGCTCCGGCCTCTTCCAAAAGCACATACTCCGCATCCTTACCACGGGCAGCATCGGGATTGTCCTTGAATGTCACAGCCATAATCGTTGACATGTAACCGGCTTCTGAAGCCACCCCTTCATTTACCTCCTTATAAGAGGCCCTTTTCATATCCTGCTTGTCCACAAACTCCCTGCTCTTTGTCCAGCCGGTATTTGTATTTAAGAAGTTCAGGTAATCAGATGCCATACCCATGGTACCCTCAGGATACAGGTATTTCTTGTCAAAGGCCCCTATGATAGTAAGACTATCAGGAACCGTATTGTATATGTTTGCACAAATGGCTCCGTTCTTATAACTGTATCCCTTCCGTCTTGCCTTACCCACTATGACATGATAGCCTCCTGTCAGGTAATCAGGCTGTACCCTTACCTCAAGTCCCAGGGAGTTGTATATTCTTTTCAGCTCTTTAGCCTGCTCTTCTGTGGGAAGAGAATATACCTCATCGTTCTGCTCCTGAGTGGTAATACCCACATCCAGTATTCCGTACCTTGCAATATCCAGTGTCCAGAAATAATTATAATCACCATCCCAAAAGTGCGGCATGGTATTTTTCTTCTTTGCAACCTTCTTTGAAATCTGTACGGCAACCTGTATGGGAGAGAAATTCAGATAGTGATAATGATGTCCGGTTATTCTGGCTCCTCCTGTGGAGTAACCTTCCCTGCATCTTTTCAACTGCTCATCCCAGTAGTCCTTCCATCCCGGAGAACCAAAAGGATCAGGACAATAGTACTTATGCTTCATGAAGTGCATGGCCTCTTCTCTGAAGCACTGCGTATTCACAAATATTCCGTCAGGATTCCTTACCGCATTAACCTGCATCTCTCACCACCATTACATGATTTAGTCCACGCAGGTCTTTCACCCTTACCATCATTATCTTGTCGTGTCCGTTCTTACTGTATATCTTATAGGGTGCAAAACCTTTTCCCTTTTCCGTTATTATATATTTCTGTGTCTGCCCATCTATAAGCTTCATGCTTCTAAGCACCTTTTCCGTATAATCCACCAGGTGCCTTCTTTCCACCATAAGATAATGGTTTCCCATTGCAAATGCTATGTGTGTCGCCCTTCCATATAACCACCCTCTTCTTCCCGAGCTGTTTCTCAGCTCTATCCAGGTATACTTATCAGATGGCTCCATATCAGAACGGTTTATCCTCTTCTGGCTCTTCACATCCACACTCAATCCGTTGCCAAGATACAAATCTATGTGATATTCCATATCTATCTTCCCCGTACTCCTGCATGATTCTATACTGTGATACTTCAGCAGGCATTCCCTGAACAGGTTCTCCTCCGCATCCTCCCTCTTGTAAATCTCTTTAGCCATGTCCGTGTTCTATACTATGTTAGTAAATTCAGCAATACAGTAATCTCAATTATGCAGGTCTCCTCTCAAACATATTAATCTCCCTGTTGTTCTTTGTCTTTGTATTTTCAAACAACTCCTGCTGCACTTTCTCTTCTAAGGCATCCAGTGTCTTGAGAACATTCAGTGTATCCACCAGTGCAGAAGTGATATCTTTTGGTTTGTACTTCGGATAGCCGGCTTTTGTTTCCGAGCTGAGGTCCACCTCTGAAAGGAACTGTCTTGTCATATTTGCAGCACCCCTTGCATCCTCCAGGTAGGCAAGAGACGGAGAGGCATTGTAGAAAAACTCCAGGTACTGCTCCATGGCCATCTTTACCAGATTATCCGGTTTGTATACAGCCTCCTTTCCAAAAACATTCTCAATGACTTTCTGCTCTTTTTTCTCCTTCTCGTACCCCCTGAAAGGGTTGGTTTTCTTGGGGCTGCACATAAACTCTATGTACTTGAACTGCTGCATGGCAGTGACCTTCTTAATATCACTGTCCCTGTCCCATATCTCACTGAACGGATATATCAACAGTATCTCCTTTGTGGGCTTTACCGTGTTCCCCTCTATCGTAAACAGTTCCATAGACATCAGATGATTATATAATTAGTTCCCGGAATGAATTCCCTGTTATTATACCGTATCAGCATCTGCCTCCAGTTGAGACCAAAAGTTTTCTCAAAATGAGGTAGGTCCTTAAAAGACCTGCCTGACTTAAAACCATACGACTCAAATACAGCTATCACTTCATTCCAGTCTATTTTTCCATCCCTGTCAAAGTCTTCTGTAGTGCTCCAAGATATCAGATTACCCTTCTTCAGCACACAAAAGTCCACAGCCAGTCCATAATTATGATAACTCTGACCTCCCTTTGCCTTTGTCACTATGTTGCCGGGCTCTGTTCTCCCCTGCCGGTACAGTTTATTCTGCTCTTCAAATGTACGCAGTCCCTGTACTATCCTTATTTCAGCATCCTGCCCAAGCTTTTCATCAGCTTCCAGCACAGCTTTTTTGACATCTTCCCGTATGACGGGATGCAGCAGGGCAACCCTGTCCATTGTAATCTTATCCATGTCTACCTGTTTTACTTTGTTTTTACTTTGTTTCTTATCTTAAGTCGTTACAGTGGCACTGAAAGAAAGCTTATCTTCCGTGTCATCTGTATACTTTACAGTAATGTATTTTGTCGTAGTGTACCTGTTCTGGCCAGCCTGTACCAGATGCACCGGTACCTTTGACGGAACATATTCCACATTCAAGGTACCACTTTTTTCATTAAATGCAGCCACAGTGCATCCACAGGAAGCGGTAATCAGAAAACCCTTACCGTCAGGAGTCCTCTTTACCGTCTTTGATGAAGACACCATCTTATACACCATGTTCATTTTTTTTCCCTCGGGTATCACACCCAGGCTCTTATAAGTCTCTGTCCAAATCATATTGCTGTCTTTTAAAATTGTCTTTTTCCTTTTTACTGTAATTAGTCAGCCGATGAAAATACAGCTTGTCTTCACTCATACTGTATTTCCATGCACCATTCTCATCAAAAACAAGCATACCCATCCTGAAGCTGATCCATGAATATTTATCCATCATGGCAGGATAGCAGGGTTTGTCACATGCCTTATTGGCCATCTGAAGATGGGTTGTCTGGCATCCGCACATCTTACACTCCCCGGCCTGATAGCACTCTATATCCATATTCTTAATACGAAACCCTATCTGCTCCCTTATGTGCTCCCTCAGCAACCAACTCAGCCTTCTGTCGTAGTATAGTCTGTACCTTATGTTGCCAATCAGGTATGCCGTCACATTCTTCCACGTTACTTTTTTCAGTTTTTCCCTTGTGATTCCCATAACTTTTGTTTTCTGTTTTCTGTTTTCTGCTTCCTTCTCAGCCTCCTTTTCTTGTCTTGTCCACCTTATGCGGCCTTCTCTTCTCATACCTCTCTATAAAATCCAGCAGTACCCTGGTGTAATTGCTGTAAGACTCATGAGAAATCTTTCCCCTGTTATAGGACCACTGGGTTTCCGTCAGTTTTGCCAGTGCATGCTTGTACCTTACCCTAAACACCCCGAAATACTTTATCCTTATCTCCGGCAGTAGCTCCTCCTGCATCTTTTTCCTGACAAATACAAACGGATACCGACACATGTCTGCCACCTGTTCCCTGGTAAGATCCGGAAAAGACTCCTTTGCCACCTCCTCATAAAACCTGTCAATCAGTTCCTGTGCTTCCATATGTTTTTTCTTTTTACAGTATACTTACTTCCCACCTGTAATACTCACCACCTTACCTGATTTTCTGGTACTCTTCTCAGCTTGCTGTTGTACCTGCTTATCCATATCCTTTGGCAACAGCATATTTACCAGCACCTCCAGCTGGTGATTGGTAGCCTCAAAAAACAACCACTCATAATCCAGTGAAAAGACAGTCCTCTTTTCCCCGTCCTTATCTTCCTCCTCAAATTCCTGAAGATAGTTTCCAGGCAACTTGTTCTCCTGCACCTTCTGGATCACCATATGCAGCGGAATTTGTCTCATGATATCTACCATCAGTGACCTCATTATCAATTCTTCCGGATGTAGCTTGTTCAGTATCACTTGTCTAAATTTATTTTATTGGTTAATGATCAATTTAATCTATGCTTCCATGTTTACCAGTCTGATAATATAATTCTGTTCCTCCATACTGGCATTCAGAATGGGATTGATTATCTCCATCCCATCCTCGGTGGCAACAATGAACTTCTTATCCTTAAAACTTTTCATGTAATTTCCCAAGCCGCCATCAGAGAGATGAAGCAGCTTCTTTATCATTTTTCTTGCTGTGGTTCCAAACCTGTCCATAGCTATATCCCCATCCAAAGACATAAAAGCTGCCAGCACTTCCACCTCTTTAGGAGTAAGCTTTACCGGCAACAACGCATTAACTATCTGCAAATGAACTTCAAAATACTTATTCCTGTTCAATCTAAGTATCTTCCTGAGTACCTTACTGCTTTTCATATTCTTTCCTATTCTTAAACAAAGTTAAGATAAAAATTAAAAATAGCAAGTAAATTGAAAATAATTTACTAACTTTGTTCCAGTTAAGTCCTACTGAAAAGGACACCAGCCATACAGGAGAAGTCTGATCAGCTTCTCCTATTTCACCCTCCTTCCAAATTTTCTGAAAAATTTTTGGTACCAAATTTCAGGTATCACAAAATTCCAGGTATTTTTTAAAGGTATTTTTTAAAGGTATTTTTTGAGTGTTGCGAGAGGGTTTTCCTCCCCCACTCACACCCCCCCTAATTATTGGAAAGGGAAACTACCCCCCCGGTAGTAAGGGAACCCGAAAAGTTCCACCTCCTAAATAAATAGACAGATGATTTCTGACTGGCCTGTGACGGGACACCAGTCAGTGCTCTGCTCTGTGGTCACTGCCTTGCCTCAAGGCTACCACTCTTCCTTCCCCTGTCAGACACTGCAGGCAACCCAAGCCTGTGCCTGTCTATCAGTGGTGCACACTGCACCTAAAACCCCCGTCAATTTGGGACATCATTATTCATAACATTAAACAACTTTAACATGTCAAACATCATGAACATGGAGTTGGTACAAGTGACACCAACTCCTAACGCAGAAACAGCAGGCTTCATTTTGAAGTTGCAAAACAAAAGCGAGAAAATTCTCGAAACAGCTTTCGGTACGAAAGTTACCCAAAGCAGTCTTACCTACTACATGAAGGTAAACGAGCTTCCTGCAGGCCTTAAGCTGGCACCCATCCCGGGTAAACCTGGTTCCAAGAAACCGGCAGTGAAATTTACGGCTGATTTGGACATTGATTGTTTTAACGTCAAGGAGAGGTCCGATTATGAGTTTGAGGGTGATGATGGCAACATCATTACTCCTGTAACCAAGTGGCTATCGCTGAAATAGCCCACAAGACAGTGCTGCACACAACGTGCAGTGCTGTTTTTTTTCATTCAGATGTTCTCCTTCCTAAAACCCCCACAAATTTTGGACATAAGGGGACTTATTTTTTAACTCATTCACTTTTTAAATAAATCAGTTATGTTATTAGCAGTAGTAAACGGTGTAGATACCGATACCTTTAGTAGAGGCAGGGCAACATCAGTACATGTCTACGAGAAAGACATCAAAGGAGACCTTACAAAACAGAATGTATTTAAGTACATTATGAGTCTAAGCATGAGGATAGATAATATCCACTACTCTCCTTACTATGAATGTCTGCCCAGAAAAGAGATACACAAAGTTCCAGTGGAATAACAAAAGAGGTCTGATAAACAGACCAGCCATTAGAACTTCGATGTTATCTACCTCAACAAGTGCCTGCAGGGATTAAAAGCAGGTCACAACTTACACAGT
>Ga0154020_10000216_pt1 | contig 68125 bp, 55 predicted proteins | sample Klosneuvirus_201_FD_109709 | JGI IMG/M metagenome (GOLD analysis project Ga0154020, IMG submission 109709) | Active sludge microbial communities from wastewater, Klosterneuburg, Austria - Klosneuvirus_20160825_MG | ecosystem: Engineered > WWTP > Aerobic digester > Activated sludge | place...
ATCTTCGCTTTTAGGTATAATAACAGCTTTTATTGTTTTTCTAGGTGCCATTATGAGTTCAACTAGTTCGTCAAAAGTATTTTTTAATATTCATGCTTTGGTCATTGTTCTTGGCGGAACTTTCGCTGCGGCTCTGATTAGTTTCCCTTTGAGCCATTTATGGGAAACTGTAAAGGTCTTATTTAAAAAAGTTTTTGCCCAAACAGGTGTAACGTCACAAGATCTAATCAAAGAGTTTGTTCGTTTATCTGAAGGATATCGAAGTGATTCTCTTTTTATTGCACAGAACGTGGATCATCTCGATTATCCATTTTTAAATGAAGCACTGACTCTATTCGTGGAGGGTGGTATTCCTTTTGAGGAAATGGAGTTAATTCTTAATAAAAGAGCAGAAGTGATTTTTCTTGAACATGAAGAAGAGGCCTATACTTTTAAGTCTATGGCTCGTTTTCCTCCTGCATTTGGATTGTTAGGTGCCGTTATGGGGATGATTTCCTTAATGCAAGGATTAGGTTCTCCTGATTCATTTAAACAAATTGGACCAGCTATGGCTATGGCGATGGTTGCCACTCTTTACGGGATTGCATTAGCCAACTTTGTTTTAATTCCGGTATCAGAGAACCTCTCAAAGTTAAATAAAAAGGATTTGCTAAATCGCAATATAGTTATTGACGGAATAAAACTGATATATCTTAAAAAGCATCCAATTATTGTAGAAGAATCTTTAAAATGCTACTTGAGACCACGCGACAGGAAAGAGACTAAAACTACCTCTAAAAAAGAGGTCGCATGAGCTTGTACTCTAAGAGATCTAAGCCCTATTTCAAGTTGAATTCGAATCTTTCTAAGGTTAGTTCAGATTTCTATAATCATGATTCTTCTATTAGTGTAGAGGTAGAAAAAAATGATACTACCAAGCATTTTGATTCATACACTCGCCTCATAAAACAAAGACACACTCAATCTAATGATCATGATGAATCAAACTGGCTTTTATCTTATGCTGATATGATGACGATTTTGTTTGGTTTTTTTGTATTATTAATGAGCTTCTCTAAACTGGATGTTGAACAGTTTGAAAAGGCAAGGCAAGAAACGACAGAGTATTTTGGTGGAGAATATAAGATTCCTTATGACAAATTTAAGAAAGAGCTTATTGCTGAAGTAAAATCACAAAAGCTAGATGATCAAGTGCGAATGCTGGTAGATGAAAAAGGGATTGCTATTACCTTTAGAGGAGCTCTATTTTTTGATTTAGGTTCAGCGGAACTAAAGCCTGAGGCGCAAAAATTGCTAGAAAAAATTGTGCCAGTGATAAAGAATCAGAATTCTCGATTTACAATTATGATTGAAGGGCACACGGATGATAATCCCATTTCAGATAGCCGCTTTCCCAGCAATTGGGAGTTGTCTGCTTATAGAGCTTCTAATGTTCTTCACTATTTTGAAAAGTCAGGATTTAATAAAGAGAATCTGAGAGCCATAGGATTTGGCGATATTCAGCCTATTGTACCTAACCGAGGGCTAAATGGTGAACCACTTAAAGAGAACCAGTCCCAGAACAGAAGAGTCGTCATTAGATTAGTAAAAGCACAACTCTAAACCTATCACCTCTAAATTAAAAATCGTCTAACCTATTATCTCACGAGTTTTTCGGCACTCTTCTATCTCACTCATTCATTCATAACACTTCAATAGTTTTATTTTGTTCAATATATCGATTAAAAGTTTCTTCTGAAAAAACTTCAATAGAAAAGTTATTCTTAAACTCATCATTGCCGTCCTTAAAGTTCCATTGAAAATCATTGCATAATGATAAACTGAGAATTTGAAGTGAATAATAGGGTGTTTCATTTACTGAGAAGGTTTTTTCAAAAATAGTTTTACCATTACAGCTCAACTTAAAATTACAATTGTTCTGACAAGCCTTTTTAGCTACAAGCGAAAGTTCCTTTATTTTTGTATCTTTTGTTATAAGAAAAACTTGATTGTTTGGAGGAAAGGGAAGTGAAATCGGCATTTTAAATTCTGTGAGTGTTGAATTCGCTGTCGCTCCGTCATCTTTTGCTTGTGTAGCTGCTGATTTTTCATCTCCCGCTTCAGCTTTATAAGAGCGTCGACTTTCCTCCTCAAGTTCATAGGATTTTTTAATATTTAAATTTTGAGTATAGGCAGTAATTTGAATGCCTGATGTAGAATTTTTTATTAGGAAAGTTCCTTTTCGAATTTGGATATCTTTAATAGAAGTCCCTATTTGCAAAAGCAATATCTCATCTTCTATAAAGTGAGTGACTATGGTGCCCGAATGTAAATGGAGTAATATTTTATTGTTTAGCTGACTTAATCTTAAAATGGTATTTGGTTCCAAGCTGAGAGAGTTGTTGTTGAATGTTTGTATTTCTAATGACGATTGATCCCCAGTAGTAATTAAGTCGTCAAAGTAAATTTGATCTGAAATTTGTATGGGTAAGTGAAGAGAGTCACTTTTTAGCTTTCTATAAACAGTTCCTTTTATTTCTTCTACTTTTCCCAACGGTGTGGATCCTTTAGTATGGATTGGTATAAGTCTAAGAATAAATTGTCCTTCAACAAGAAAATAAAAAATCACAAGGGTCAATATCCCAATGAAAGTTAAAGTTCCCTTTTCAATCTTTTCTGGACTTAAGATAGTTGTTGTTGACAAAGATCTTCCCCGATCGACAGTGTTCTACAATTTAGTTATATAAACATACACAAATAGTATACTACTGGCGCTAATTTCTGTCTAAGGTGATTCTGCTTTCTAGAATTTTGTCTAAGTCAAATCCACTAGATGTCATTATTTGAACATTCACTTTAATTACTTTCAATAAAGTAATATATCCTTTATCTCTTCTTTCCAGCAAACCTCATCTTTTTTAAGAAGAGTTTCAAATTCAGTGATGGTGGTGGAGTGAAAGTATACCATTTTCAGCGTTTTGATAGTGACCTATGTACCATTAAAAGCGTTTTGGGACCCGCCAAGTCGACTCTTTGATCGCACAAGTCCATAAGTTAAATACGGATGGTCTCAATGGAATGCCAGTAGTTAGGGGGACTATCAATGGGTGGTAATTTTTCTGCTTCAAGCGGTCAATTAGGAAGATGGTATACAAGTAGCTATAATGAGCCCTCTGATATTAATCAGTTTACTGGATTTCGCTGTGCACTTCCTGCAGAGTATTTCAATTTGAGACTTTAATAAAAATGAAACACATTTTTTACAAAAAAATCAAAAACTGTACTAATTATTTAAATCAAGTTAATATTTTATCAGACGTTCAATGTTTGTGTTTTAAAGTGATTTTTTTTTGTAGAAGTTTATTCTACTAATGTATCTTCACTTTAAACAAGTTTTAGGGGGAATTGTGTTCTCTAATTTGAAAAAAATGATTTTTTCAAGATGGTATTTACATTTAATAAATAGTTTAATAATTTTTATTGTCATAAGTTATCAGGCTTGTTCACAAAACTATTCTATGTCCTTAAAAAGTTTAGAGCTTCCTCCAAAATGTGAAACAGGACTATGTAAAACGGGACAGCTTAATCCAGATCTTGATCAAATTCGTCCACCGACCAAGGTACTTTTTGTGGTTGATAACTCTCGAACAATGGAGTTATCTCAGAAATATTTAGCCAATGGGATAAAGACGTTAGCGGATGGACTTCATGGTTTTGATGCTGAGTTTTCAATATATTCAACAACAGATAATCACCACGATAAAACTGATGTTGATGGAAATGTTATTATTGCCGATGATAAACCTGTTCTAAATTCTACTCCTTTTCAAAGTTGTCAATGGACTGAGATTGTAGGTGGTGTTCTAGTTTATAAAAGTGGTGCTTCTTGTCCTAAGGATCAACCCATTACATATAGTTCAGAGCTCATCAACGTTACCAATCCAAGCCTTGTGGCGGATTTAAGATTCAAATCTACTGATAGTAGTTCAATATTAATAGATGAATCTGAGAAAATTTCCAATGCTATTAAAAGTGTTGGTATTGATGGGTCATCAACAGAAACTGGAATTTGTTCACTGGTAAGATCAGTTTATAATGATAATTCGAATAAATTTTTTAATAAGGGTGATAATGCTGCAATGGTTGTTTTATCTGACGAAGATGATTCATCAACGCCATTTAATTGTTTAAGTCGTATAACTCAAGAAGAAAAATTCAAAGGGAAAGGTTCGGTTAGTGAACCCTGTAACCCTTTAATTGAAAATTGTGCTTCTGTAGATTACGAAGTTAAATATGATAGTATTAACGAACATCATGCTGATGTCACCATGGATTATAAATGTAATTACCAAAACAAAAGAACAGATTGCCCAGTCGGTGGTGACTGTACTGATGGGGTAGAATATCAATTTACGACATTAAGACAAAAAGTAAAATATTCGTGCCTTTCAAAAGTCCCATATACGGTTTCATTTAAATCTCTACCAACCTATGCTTATAATCTTAAATATCAATGTGAAAAATTTGAAGATGGCGTTTCTGTTGGATTTTCTACGTTGAATACTGTTGCGTATTCTGGGGTGCCTCCTAGTCATTGTGTTAATGGTGAAGAAGTTTCTTGCGATGATGTTGTTGGAGCGACAACAATTGCTTCTCAGAAATGTCTTACAGGTTCAAATCTGTATATGCCAACGTGTAAATTAAAATGCGTAGTTGGAGTTAATCCTGCTTTAGCTAATAAAACCTATAATGATACTGATCCTAAAGCTGATGAACGCAATTTATTTGCAGGTGGCATAGCTGATTTAATTTTAACTAAATGGGCTCAAAATAATTATCCAGGCTATGAAATATCAAATGCAATTAAAGGTTCCGTTGTTTCGTCGGATGTTGTTGAGAAAGACATTGATTTTAATTGCTCTTTAGAAAACACCAATGAAGTGACTTGTGCCGCTTCTGATGATGCTTTAAAGTATTCATCTAATGCTTGTGGTGACATGAAAGTTACATCATGTGTTAAGAAATGCCTAAAATATTCAGAAAAATACTCAAGTACAAGTAAATTGGATTTTTTTATCGGATCTCGACTAACGGATGATAAAGCTAATTTTTGTAACAATACTGATCCTTCGTTTAAATTTTATAATAGTAAAATGATTAGTTCTACAAAATACGTGAATATTCAAATGTATGCAGAGGCAAACGTTTTTCCTCCTGGAGCATCAGGTGGAGAAACAGCAACTGTGGTGCCAAGTTCGTGCAAACGCTTAGGATTGGTTAAGGATTTCACACTTCCAGATGTTACTCGCACTCAAACACAGTTAAAAAATTCTACTGCTAAAACTACTTGCGATGGAGACTATAGTAAAGTTTGGGATCTTACTTGGGATGGAATATCGACGACAGCCTTGTGCCATTCCAATAGTGATTATCATGGGATCACTGCAGGTAGTATTGTATATGGTTGTACTGAAAAAACTGGAACAACAATTAAGCCAGCCATAACGAAAACATTTACTCATTCCAACTCAACAGTTGGTGAGGATTTATGTTCACAACCACTAAAAGTCGGTGATAATAATTATCTTAACTTAGCTGATTATTACAGTAAGGACCCAGATACGGATCGCTCTGACTCACCAGTTTCCTGTAAAATCGTTAGTGCCAAGAAAAATGTTATACCTAGTGGTGTTGAATTGGATTCGAAAATTTCACATCAATGGACTTATCCGACAAATGTATCCTCTGACAACTCAGATGCAAACTTAGAAAATGCTTTTACAACTAAATCAACTGAGTTATTTGGTTCAAATGGTTTTTTTGTTTCAGCAATTATTCGTGATAGTGTTGAGGATACAAAAGTAGGTGGTGCCTGTGCTCCGTTAGGAGCCGATCAAAGTTATGGTGAAAAATATCGTTCTTTGGTTAATATAGTAAATTCCAAAGCAATTTCAGGTGCTGGTGCTAGTGGTGAAGTAGCCTCAATATGTTCCTCTGATTATTCTAAGGCTCTATCATCAGTTTCTAAATGGATAACCGAAACAGCTCGTCGCTCTTATTTTCTAAGCGAAGTTGTCGGTCAAGACGAAATTTTGGCAGTCTCATTAATAAAGGAAAATACCGGAGAGGAAAAACCTTTAACACTGGGAATAGACTATGAAACTGTGGGTAATAAAATAAACTTTATTAATCCAAATATAGATCCAAAGGGTTGGATTATTAAATATATTTATTGGGAACCCAAAGACAATAATTAGTCTACAGCAGAATCGATTTACTTTACTGGTTAGTTTCTAAGATTAGCACAAATTCAAACATTAGCACACGGCTAAGACTCAGATTAGCGGTGCGTGAGCCTTTGCTAGCCGCGTCCTTCATCAGGCTCTTATTCAATACTAATTCTATCATTATAAATAATGGAATTAATAAATTTAATTCCAATTGAGACAATTGGAATTTGCAATGAATTGATTAAAATTTTAGGTTGCCTTTTCTGTTGCCTTTTAAAATTGACTAAATCAATGACAGGTGTCGAATAATATTTACTATTACATCTATAAAATATTGAAAAATCAAACACTTAAGCGTGGCATTGCCCTTGCACATCATAAAAATGTGGAGATTTAATTATGAATTGGTCTAATGAGAAATCAATTTTAAAACGAAACTGCAAAAGGTTAAGTATTTTTTTATTTACTTATCTCTCTGCAATTGTTTGTTTCTCACAAGATACCATTAATTACCAAGGCGTTCCTCTAAGTGAATATTGGAAACAGAGTGAAGTGCCTTTGCTTGGACAACTAGTACCTGTTAATCAAATTAATTTACAAAAAGGTGTTCATCTTTTTGATATAGAAACTATTGGAAAGCAGTGGCAAGGTTTAACTAATCCATTTGATACGATGGGACTTGGTAGTTTCGATACTCAAAATCAAGAAGCTATTATCCGATTAAGGTATGCTTATCCACTCGCTCGATATACGTATATTGGTGTTACTGCTGGATTTGCATCAAGGTCAGAAGCAGAACTATACCATGAATCCGGAATGATTGACCCTGAAATTTTTATTGGCCAACACATACCATGGAGAAATGGAAATTTTCGTTTATCACTCACTGCTTCGCCCAGTATAGGCCCCTCAGAAGTAAAGCGATCAATCAGTATAGATTCTGATTCTGCAACTGGTAATTTTAATCGCGGAGGATGGAGTATTCGTCCAGAGGCAAGTGTTACTGCTAGAGTCAATAAATTTCTATTTGGAGCAGAAGTAAACTATCTTTATATGGGAGAAAGAACTATCAATGAAGATATTACTGTCACTCAAGAAGCATTATTAGATCCGGATATTCAGACAAGTCTTACACATCAATATTTTGGATACAATCAATCACAATTTGGATTTGGATCTAATGGACTTGCAGGTTCCAGTGGTTTTGAAAATGGTCAAACTATTCAGACTACTGTCACTGGTGGTAATGCTTGGGCAATTAAAGGTTTGCTAGAGATTCCAGATTGGTATCGAGTTGGTGGAGAAATTATTTATGGTCAGATTGATTCATCTTTAAGGAAAAACGATTTTGGAAAAGAAGTTCAAAATGAAGGTGGTGATTTTCAAGAGGTGAGACTTTATGGGAGATATAAATTTAGTGATAATATGTCTCTGACTCCATTGATTAGTTGGATGCCTTCACTTCCTCTGACCAGAGGACAACAAAGAATTGAATCAACTCAAGATGTATGGGGTTTTCAACTTACCTTTAGATCTAAATTTGAATTATAATATAAAATAATTATTGAAAAAGAAGTCTTACTTGTCATAGTCTCAAATATGAGAGTAAATCAATATAGATGAATAAAAAGCATACTCATAAAGATAAAATTTCTTCGCAAGGGTCAAAGGATTTAAATCAACATGAGTCCCATTCTCACTATCACTCTCATGAATGTGGACATGTTCACCATGATCCCTCAAAAAGTATTTCGGCCTTAGTTGTTGCCTTTCTTCTCAATGCGGGTTTTTGCGTAATTGAAGGTTTCGGAGGTTATGCAGCCTCAAGTCAAGCAATTATGGCAGATGCTCTTCACGATTTTGGGGATAGCTTATCTTTATTATTATTAATTACATTGAAATATCTTGCAACACGACCAGCATCTGAAGCTTTTTCCTTTGGTTATAGACGCCTCAATATCATTGGTGCAGCCTTAGTTGGTGGAAGTTTGGTTTTAGGATGTCTTTTGATATTGGGAAGTAGTATTCCCAAAATCATGAATCCAACCACAGTTAATAGCTCACTAATGATGATTCTTTCAGTTGGTGGTATTATCGTCAATGGTATTGCTTTTTATCGATTAAGACCCCTTGAAGGATTGGGAGAAAATTTAGTTAGTCTGCATTTATTAGAAGATTTATGGGGTTGGGTTATCGTTTTTTTTGGAGCTTTAGCGATTCATTTTTTTACATGGTATTGGTTGGATCCTCTGCTATCTGTATTTTTAGCATTCTTTATTCTTTGGCGGACTTTTATACATTTACGTCAAATTGGCCGTCTTTTTTTACTTGGTTCTGGAGCTGAATACTCGATGAGTAAAATTTCATTACTTCTACAAACAATTCCTGGATTGAATAGTTTTCATCATGTTCATGTTTGGGAACTCGATTCGGGTTTTCATATTATCACCGCGCATTTAGTTCTTGCTCCTGAAGCCGATGCGATTTTAATTAAACAACAGGTTCGAGATCAATTGCTCACCATGGGTAAGTGTGAGGTTACTTTGGAGGTTGAAAGGGAGGGAGAGCTTTGTTCTGACCCTTCCCATCCGACTACATTTTAATAGTGAGTTTTCATTTCAAAAACTCTTTTAAAATGAAAAAAATCAATTTTTTTAATGATCTGCAAGGCGTATGAAACCTGTTTCAATTTGATTCCAATTATAAATTTTAGGTTGTAATAAATCACTTGAATTTGGAAGTAAGCCAAATCTATTTAACAATAGACTGGTGCAAAATTCTGTAGCTCTGGAGTTACCATCTATTGTTTTAACAGCAAATCCCAGTTTCAACTTAGGAATAGTTCCAGCTAAAACTCCTTCGGCGCCTCCTTTGATAAGGACTTGACCTTTAGTTTCTTTCATCGCCTCTGAACAGTAATGGCCAGTTCCTGCGGTGAGTAAGGGATGTGTTACACAAGCAGAAAATAATTTTTGACAAGCATCACTTTCAATTGAAGTTAATCTGATTGGATCAGAAAATTCGCAAAAACCTTCAGCGAGATTTTTTAATGGTATGGCTGGTGTTGGTATTGAGCAGCCATCAATACTGAAGGTATTAGCATTGAGACTTACATGACAAAATGTTTCTATATAATGATTGATTCTTTTTTGGACTGGATGCTGTAGTGAAACATAATTTTTGATGGGTTCGTTCAGATAAATTGAGGTCGTTATCATACCAATATGTTTTCCAGAGCAATTATTATAAATAGGAGTTGGCAAATTTTGACTTCTTAAAAGTTGATAGAGGGAGTCAGTATTGGTGGGAGGATGTGTTCCACATTCTAAGTCATTTTCAGATATACCGACATTGCTCATCCAATTTCTGAGTATTTTAATATGAAAATCTTCGCCGCGATGAGAGGCGCAAGATAAGGCTAGCTCTTCGTTTCCCAATTGAAAGTGCTTTGCTGCAGAGGTTAAAATCAATGGCATGGCCTGTATGGGTTTAATACAGGAACGCGGAAAAACAAGTCTGTGGTCATCCCCAAAGGATGCCATTTGTTTTTCATCTCGCGCAAAAACAGAAGCCACAACAGTATGTTGGCTTTCTACTTTAGATCCGCGGAGAACTTCAACCTCAAATGATTTAAATTGCATTTTTAAAGAACTACCAGAGAGATGTGGACTGTTCAATGGGCATAATCTTAATAAATGGATTTTGCGAAACTTAAAATAGTATTGCAACAATTTTGATTTAAAGTGCAATTTGCTATTTTAAAAATCATTTTCTGATAAGATAGAAGAAAATAGAATTATTCGAGATTAAATTTTAGGCTATTTATTGAAATAAATTGATTCTAGTAGTCAGACATGCTTTGAGAATAGGGTAAATTTAATTTTCTATTTGCATTTGAAAAGAGCCTTTGCGATAAAGGCTCTTTTCAAATGTACAATAAACACGCATTTTCTGCGTACGAAAGGAAATTACATGAAGTCTATCGTTATTTCAGCACTAGTGGCACTTGCATTCACTACTGGTTTTACTTGCTCAAAAAACCAGCCAGCTCCTGAGGCAGCTCAAGAGCAAGCAGCACCAGCAGCTCCAGCTGTTGAGGCCGCTCCTCCTGCTGATGCAGCAGCTCCAGGAACACCTGTTGAGGCAGCACCAGCAGCTCCAGCAGAAGCAGCTCCTGCTGATGCAGCAGCACCTGCAGCTCACTAATTCTTATATTTTATAAATTTTAGTTTGAGTTTCTAAAAACCCTCGAATCTTCGGGGGTTTTTTTATTTCTGAAGAAGATTGAAATTTCGATAATTAAAAATCGATTAATGGCTGTTGAAATAGAGCTGTTTTTTGGTTGGAGTCTTTATTGTATAACTGACCATGATTAAAAAATTATATCATGGTCAGTATTTTCATAATAATTTGAACTGATGTATTTGAAGATGCAAATTACAAACTGGACTGTTGTAAATATCAAACTCATTTTATTCCAAATTTTAAATAGCATTGAATTAATGACTAAAAGTCTAATGCGTTAGTAACAATGATCAATATTAATGTTACCGAATTTAAATTGCATATTAGCCTCACTCTAATTTAAGATTGTAATAATTGATCGCAGACGCGACACCGACTAAGTTGATCTACACTGGGGGAGAATATGGAATCATTAGAATTTTATGGAATATTATGCAGGGAAGGTTATTCATGCTTGGCACTTGTTATTTGGTTTTTAACTCTTCTGGCAATTGGTTATCTAGGTAGTCCACTTATAGTTTGGACTATTTTTATTTTACTCTCACTCTGGTTAATGGGCTTACCAGTTATAGCAATTGGTGTGATTGCAGTAGTTCTCTTGATCTTTAATTTGAAACCAATTCGAGTGGTTCTTGTCTCTGGTTTTTTGATGAAATTATTAAAGAAGTTAGATTTTATCCCTAAAATTTCACCAACAGAGAGAACGGCCTTGGAAGCCGGTGTTGTATGGGTTGAAGGAGATTTATTCTCAGGCAAGCCTGATTTTGCAAAAATAATGCAAGAGCCATATCCGCAACTTACGGAAGAAGAAAAAAAGTTTATTAATGGTCCTACGGAACGATTGTGTGAAGCTCTTCATCCTTGGGAAATATACAAAAAAAGAGAACTTTCGAGTAAAGCCTGGGAAATCATTAAAAAAGAGAAATTTCTTGGAATGATCATTCCAAGAGAATATGGGGGATTAGGTTTCTCAGCTCTAGCTCATTCCGAAGTCATAATGATGCTTTCTTCTCGGTCCATTCCTGCGGCAATTACAGTTATGGTTCCTAACTCTTTAGGTCCAGCAGAACTACTCATGCACTATGGAACTGAAGAACAAAAAAAGCACTTTTTACCTCGCTTAGCAACGGGTGAAGAAATTCCTTGTTTTGCATTAACGGAACCAGGGGCAGGAAGCGATGCTGCTTCTATATCATCAGAGGGTATTGTTTTTAAAGATACTGATGGGCAAATTAAAATTAGATTAAGCTGGAACAAGCGCTATATCACTCTTGCTTCTATTGCTACGATTCTAGGTTTAGCGTTCAAATTGAGAGATCCACAAAATTTATTAGGTTTGGGAGAAGATATTGGTATCACATGTGGACTCATTCCAACTACAACTCCTGGAGTGATGATTGGGCAAAGACATGATCCATTGAGTATTCCATTTCATAATTGCCCAACACGTGGAAAAGATGTGGTCGTCGGTCTCGATGCCGTCATTGGTGGAAAAGATGGTGTTGGTAAGGGATGGGGCATGTTGATGGATTGTCTGGCGGCAGGAAGAGGAATTTCTCTCCCTGCTCAAAGTACGGGTGGTACTAAACTTTGTACTTTTGCGGCGACGTCTCATGCGTCGATTCGTCGTCAATTTGGTTTATCGATTGGAAAATTTGAAGGCGTGGAAGAACCTGTCGCACGCATTGTGGGATTCAACTATATGTTAGAGGCTTTACGCCGATTCACTTTAGGAGCTCTAGATAAAGGAATTAAACCGCCTGTTATTACAGCCATTACTAAGTATAATGCTACTGAAATCAGTCGAAAAGTAGTAAATGATGCCATGGATGCCATGGGTGGAAATGGAATCTCAATGGGACCTCGTAATTTGATTGCAGAAATGTATATTGCAACTCCTATTGGAATTACCGTTGAAGGTGCTAATATTCTCACACGAACTTTAATGGTGTTTGGACAGGGGGCACTACGGGCTCACCCATTTGCTTTTAAAGAAGTAGAAGCTGTGGAAAAAGGTGATGTAGCGGGCTTTGATGCTGCTCTATGGGGGCATATTGGGCATATTGTACGCAATGGTTTTAGAGCCTTAGTACTAAGTTTAACACGAGGTTATTTTGCCGGAATTCCTGCTGGAGCTGGTCCGCTAGCCACCTACTATCGTCGTTTAGTCTGGACATCGGCCTCTTTTGCAATTTGGTCTGATATTGCTATGGGTTCTTTAGGTGGAACACTCAAATTAAAAGAAAAGCTAACGGGTCGTTTTGCGGATATTCTTTCATGGATGTATATTTGCTCTGCAGTTATTAGAAGATTTGAGGCAGAGGGCCGAAAACCCGAAGATTTAGCTTTTGTGCGCTTCTCTTTAAAATATGGTTTACAGCAAATTCAAATAGGATTCGATGGAATATTTGATAACCTCACGATTCCAGGATTATCATGGTTAGTGAAAGGATTAATTGGTGCATGGTCACGGATTAACTCTTTAAGTTCTCATATTACAGATAATCTGACTCATGCGATGGTGGATATAATGATTCAAGATACTCCCACGCGTGCTCGAATGATAGAGGGAATGTATATTCCTAAAGATACCAATGAACAGATTGGTCGACTCAATTATGCTTTTAAAATTGTAAATCAAGCAGATATTGCCGAGAAGAAAATTCGTAAAGCTATAAAAGAGGGACGCTTACCAAAGAAAAAACCACATTTATTAATCGATGAGGCACTCGCAAAAGCTATTATCACTGCAAACGATAAAGATGTTTTAATGAAAAGCGAAGCAATTCGATTTGATGCTGTTCAAGTTGATGATTTCAATGATGAGCAATATCACTCCGGTACAAACACTCAAAGTTCATTAACAGGACTAATGTAATTAGGCCGCTGAAATCTTTGGAGTAGTAATAGTAGTAGTTGAAGTATAGTCTTCCATAGACTTATAAAGTTCATAAGCCATCTCCGGCCAGCGTGGAGGTGGTTGCTGCCAAACTTGCAAAAACTTTTGGTTACTCAGAATTTTATTTGGTTGAGTGCCACCTGGTATCTCAGTGATGTTAAGATTCCAAGCAAACTGTCGGCTTAACAAATAAAGTAAATCAAATTCAGAAATTGGATGTGAAGCGATTTGATAAAGACCCGAAAAAGGCATTCCAGCTCGAATGAAATCAGATACAAATTTAGATAAATAATATGTAGTAACTCCACAATAATAATCATTTTTAGAGACAGCTAAAGTTTGATTGGGATTTAGAATTAAATTTGAAAATAACTCTGTGGGATTTTCTAACTCTGGACCTAAAAATGATGATCGAATGGTGAGACTTTGAGGACCATTAACTTCACCCAAGGCCTTTGCTCTTCCATAAATAGTATCAGAGTCGGGCAGAGAAGTTTCAGTGTAGGGTTGTGAGCGTCCAGTAAAGACTTCATCATTGCTAAATTGGATGAGATAGGCACTATGATTGAGACACCATTCATAAAGCCTTTGTGGAAATAAAGCATTGAGTTCGATCACATCAGATGGAGAAATCTCTTTTGTTTTAGCCAAGGTGCTACCAGAGCAGTTTATGACAATATCAGGGTTAACATTTTTTAAAGCCATTTCGAGTGATTTCTGATGAAGTAAATCAATATTATCAATAATGTGAGTTGGGTTGAAAACGCCAAATTTAAGTGTATAAGCAGCGGATTTTCGAATACAGACTTTGACCTGATTAAACTCTTTACTAAGCGTAGAATAAATTTGATGGCCGATCATTCCTAGACCACCGAGAACTAAAATTCGCATTTACATCTCCAAATAGAAACTATCAGATAAGCTTTATTCTAAATAATAAAAATTTAATTGTAAAAGTAAGTATCAAATTGGAACTGTAATTGAGACCTAAGACCCACGCTTTTACGATGAATGGCGAGTGAAAGCCACTCTTACGTCACACGTTTGAGAAAACCTCTAAATAATTTTTCTCATATTCAAATAAGATAAAAAACATAGGGGCTGGCCTGTTACTTTTTATTTTTCTTGTCTCAAAAGTGACCAAATTGTAATAAACCTTTTTGTGGAAGTAAGGTATTAATTCTCGACTGGGCCGAGTAGTTTTAGTGATTTCTGAATAGTATTTGATTTATTTTCATTTTCTAGAGCCGTAGGCGACTCAAAGGTAACAATGACTTTAGCATCAGCTTGGCCTAAGGTTTTAGTAAGAAAACGATTGAATTTGATAAAGAGAAAATGATGTTTTTGCTCTCCAGGTTGAAGTTCAATTTCTTTATCTTGCTCAATGAGAGAGAGAGTACTGGAGTCATTGGTATTTGTTACACTGAATTTTAATTTCATGACTTTTGAAGATTGATTTTGGAGATGAAGCTTAAACTGATTGATGATCATTCCAGACTCTTGGCCCTCGAGAATCCGATAAGGAGAACCAACGATTCGGAGAACTTCAACTCGAAGAGGTGAGCGTGTGGCTATTTGATAAGTGAGTCCGAGCAAGGCTATAGTAATGAGGGTGATATAAAAGCTGCGACGAAAATTGAACCAATGGGTTTTCTTGCCTTCTAATTTGGCGATGGAGGTATATCGAATCAATCCCTTTGGTTTATTCACTTTCATCATAATTTCATCACAAGCATCGATACATGCAGTGCAGTTGATACATTCCATTTGCAGACCATGGCGAATATCAATTCGAGTAGGGCATACCATCACACATCTGCTACAATTAACACAGTCACCTTGTTGCTTGTTGATTATCGATTCGGATTTTAAAGTTTCATTTGAAAGAGTGGAGTTTTGTGTAAGATTTTTTGATCCTTTACGTGGTTCTCCTCGTTTTTCATCATACATGACTGCGAGAGAATGATTATCCATCAGAACGGATTGAAAACGACCATAAGGACACATAATTATGCAGAATTGCTCTCTGAACCATCCAAAATTAAATAAAAGAATGAGGGAGAGCGAGAAAACAATAAGAAAACTAACCCAATTATCCCCCGGAGCATGTAGTGACATTTGTGCTAATTGATTGGCTCCAATAAAATAGGCAGAAAAACTATGAGCAATAATAATTGAAACAATAGTAAACAAAATCCATTTTATAGTTTTTCGAAAAAATTTATTGAAAGTAAGAGGCCCTTGATCTCTTTGTCGGCGAGCCAAGTGATTACCTTCAGTTATGCTTTCTATACGTCGAAATAAACCATCAATAAAAACTGTTTGTGGGCAGGCCCAGCCACACCAAACACGACCCCAAATCGCCGTCAGAAGAGCTAGCCCAAAAACCGCAATAGCCAAAACAAAGAACAACATGGGCCCATCGTGAGCATACAGAATTAATCCAAAAAAAACAAAACGACGTTCAGGGATGGAAAAAAGTAGAGACTGCTCTCCGCCGATTTTAATCCAGGGAAGTAATAAAAAAATACCAAGGAGAACAAACTGAGTCCAATTACGATGACGACGCCAATAACCCTTTACCTCAGCAGGATAAATAGAGACTCGGTCTCCTAAGGCATCAGTGGTAGAAAGTCGGTCTTTTGGTATTTCCATCGATTTTATGGTTCTTTCGTTCCTTCAGGTGCTTTACCTCCTGCTATATTTTTTCCTTTAATGCTATAAACAAAGAGCACAACATTTTGAAGCTCATCGTCTTTTAAAATACCATCCCAGGGGGGCATACCTTTATCTAAAACGCCTTTTGAAACAGTTTTATAAATAGCGTCAAGGGATGATCCATGAATCCATGCATTATCAGTTAAGTTTGGGCCAACAAGACCTTGCCCTTTATCACCATGACAAGCAGCACATTTAGCTGTAAAAACAGTGCCACCTGAAGAAATTTTATTTTGATCTTTCATGAGAGTGATTAAGTCTACTTTGGGAGAATTAGAAGTCGCAATGGATTTAAGCTTTTCAATGCTTTCCATTTCAGATGCCAGTTCTTGGTCTGATGTTGGGCCGACGTTAAATTCATAATGAATGTAATACATAAAAGAAAAAATTATGGTGCCAAGAAAAGTCCAGAGCCACCACATTGGCAGTGGATTATCAAACTCTTGAATACCATCATAGTCATGGCCAGCAATCAATTGATCGTATTCGCTATTTTGAGAATTTTTATTTTGGTTATCATTTTGATTCATGATCTATTGTCTCCATCTAGGGGTAATTGACTCATGTTTTGGTAATGGATGCTTTGAGACTTTCTATAAACAAAAAATAATAAACTAATAAAAAATATTAAAAAAATAAAAAGACCAACAATTGTTAAGTCTTGATCCGTGTAATGGCTAAAAGCATCTTGTTTCATAAAGTTCCTTTTTTGCCTAAAGATTGAAGATACGCAATTAAAGCCACAATCTCTGTTTTGTCTAACCCAGCAGGAGCGCCATTAGCCTTAAGATCAGCAGCAATTTTTTGTGCCTCAGCCTGAGCTCTGCCATCGGCATTTACCACTATATCATCAGAGTAGGGAACTCCGAGTGCTTTAAGTGCTGACAATTTTTTTCTCAAACTTAAAAAATCTACATCATTTAGTGCGAGCCAAGGATAGGGTGGCATTAATGATTCTTGTGAAATTGATCTGGCATCAATCATATGTCTGTAGTGCCATAGATTAGGATACTTTCCTCCCACTCGAGCTAAATCTGGGCCCGTGCGCTTCGATCCCCATTGAAAAGGGCGATCATACATCGATTCTTCAATGGTGCTGGCTGGTCCATACCGCAGAACATCCGAACTCATTTTACGTATCATTTGAGAGTGGCATGTATAACAACCCTCTTTGAGATAAATATCTCTTCCCACTAATTCAAGTGGTGATAAAGGTTGTGTCATTTTTGCTGGTTCTACATACTTATTAATATTAATGAGAGGGTAAATCTCAATTAATGAACCCACAAGAATTGCGATAAACGTTAATACTGAAAAAATGGTAGCAAGCCCTTCAAGTTTTCGGTGACCAATTTCGTTTTGATGAGAATCGCGCTCTATGTTTTGCTTAGTGGGTTTTTCCAAGAGCACTGTATCTGGTGCTCCTTTTATAGTAGCGAAAAGATTTTTCACCATAAGAATAAAGCCTGTGTAATATAAGAGGCCCGCAAAAGCTCTCACCCAAAATAGAGGCTGTATCGCTCGAACGGTTTCAATAAAATCAGGATAAACAAGTCTGCCACTAGGATCAAGGGCTCTCCACATGAGTCCTTGAGTGATTCCCGCGGTAAGCATAGAAATGTAATAAAGTAGAACGCCTGAAAGTCCCAACCAAAAATGGGTATTAGCCATTTTTACACTATAAAGTTTTGTGTTCCAAAGTTTAGGGACTAGATAATATAAAATACCAAATGCCATAAAGCCATTCCAGCCAAGTGCACCAGCATGGGCATGACCGACAATCCAGTCAGTATAGTGTGCTACGCTACTCACTGATTTAATAGATAATAGAGGGCCTTCAAAGGTGGACATTCCATAAAATGTAATAGCTGCTACTAAAAATTTGACGGTAGGTTCAGTACGTAATAAGTGCCACACTCCTCTGAGTGTAAGAAGACCATTAATCATACCTCCCCAACTAGGGGCCCATAACATCACTGAAAAAACCATTCCAATAGTTTGAGCCCAATCAGGTAAGGCTGTATTGAGCAGATGGTGTGGTCCAGCCCAAATATATAAAAAAACGAGAGCCCAAAAATGAATAATAGAAAGTCTGTAAGAATAGACAGGTCGATTTACAATTTTAGGAACGTAGTAATACATTAATCCCAAGAAAGGTGTTGTTAGAAAAAAAGCCACAGCATTATGACCATACCACCATTGCACTAAACCATCCTGAATTCCGGCCCAAATGGGATAGCTTTTAAAAAGTGCCACAGGAATAGCAAGGGAATTAACAATGTGAAGGACAGCGACTGTAATTACAGTCGCAATGTAAAACCAAATTGCCACATATAAATGACGTTCTCTTCTTCTCGCAATAGTACCAAAAAGATTGACGGCAAAAACAACCCAAATCACCGTAATAGCAATATCAATGGGCCATTCGAGTTCAGCATATTCTTTTCCGGTGGTGTACCCTAGTGGTAGTGTAATGGCTGCAGCCAAAATAATAAATTGCCATCCCCAGAAATGAATTTTGCTTAATAGATCATTAAACATTCGTGTTTGAAGTAATCGCTGGGATGAATGATAAATTCCTGCAAAAATCGTGTTACCAGCAAAGGCAAAAATGGCAGCATTGGTGTGCAGAGGGCGGAGGCGACCGAAAGTAATCCATTCTAAATTTAAATTCGCTGGCCACCAGGCAATTTGAAGAGCGGCTAAAATACCGGCCAGCATTGCAATGGCTCCCCAAATCACTATCGCAAATAGAAATTTTTTTACAATTTCGTCATCATAATATTGAGATTTCTCCATTGGAGAAGTATTCATAGCTTTGCCCTTTCTCAGAAGATGGATCACATCACCGAAGCCTTTTTAATAAATAAAGTTAATTTTTAATTAGACTCTTGTTCAATTTTGGTTTCTCAAAGTTTAATGGAGGAACGCTCTTATTTACAAATTCATTTTGATCTTCATTTAAAATTCTTAGTGGCGGTGTTTCAATGTCATCATATTGACCTTTTTTGATGGCCCAAAGGCACGCAAACAATGCAGAACCTGAGAGTAAAAATGTTAAGGGTATCATAATATATAAAGCTTCCATTACTTATCAAAATCACTTTTTTTCTCAGATTTGGCAAACACTGTTATTTTAATCAATGTAAAGAAAGGATGAGTAATTAAACTTAAGAATTTTTTGAGTCAATATTGCCCACGCTGGCATTTCATGTGGAACACATAAGCCCCGGTATTATGGGGTGGTCATCTATACTTTCTCATGGTTCGAAGGGCAAGGATTAGAAAATTATTTGAATTGACCAATTACTGTTTTTTTTAATCTTTTAGAAGATGGTCTTCTAAAAATCTAAGACTTCGAATTCCATACCAGCTATAGGATTCTCCGTCAATTAAGGCGGCAGGGAAGGGTAAATTGGAACTTAAATATTCATTTTTAAATTTTGAAAAAGGATAGGGCTCAGAGGAGAAAAGTAATATGCTTTTGGAGGGAATCTCCGCGAGTTCAATTTGCGGATAAAGGCCTTTGTTTTGAGGTGCCCAGAGGAGATTACCTAAGCCAAAGGCACTTAACATAGAACCAATATAAGTTTGTTGAGTGACGCACATAAAAGGCTTTTTCCAAATTACGTAGATGAAATGGTAATTAGATAAATCGTCATCTGGCTTTTTCCACCAATCTAGAATACCAGGAATTTCTTGAGTAGAAGTAGTCTCAAAAAGTATTGATTCATCATTGTGCGTCTCATCGAAATGCTCTCCAATTCTTGTTATTTCTGCTGGGTTGGAGCTATTCTTTTGTGACGTAATACCCAGAGTGGTTTTTATTGGGGGCATTCTTGAAGCCTGATCTGAATCCATTTTGAGAATTTTATTAAGATTGTTTTTCGTATTGTTGAATTGATTTACAGATAAAATCAATTCAATTCTCTTTGCATAGGATTGGAGTTCCGGGAGATTAAGTTTTTGCGAGAAGCTTATCAGTTCCTTATGTAAATCGTATAGGGAACGAATATGACTGGAGATCAGTGGAAAAGGACACGCTTCTGCCATTGTTTTTGTGTTTTCCTCTCGATCCATAATAACAAAGTCCGGTTTTAGTTCTTGAATTTTATTTAGATTAAAGGACTTAGTTCCACCGAGCTTTAGACACTTTTGAACAAGATCTTTGGGATGAATACAATATCGAGTGCAACCGACAACATGACCTCCTGCTGCCAGTAATGTTTCTGTCCAAGAGGGGACTAAGGAAACGAGTTTGGGAAAATTGGTATTTGTAGGATTGATGCTATTGATATTTTTATAGGGACAATGGCGACATCCTGATTCACAGCAAAAGCCTCGCATAATTAAAAATTCTCGAGACATAACTTCGTATGGATCGTCTCGAGTGAAATCTCTATTTTCAATCCTCTTCATCTAAAGTTTTCCTCATCTAAATTTTGAATATAATTCTCAATTATTTATTTTAGTGATTTTTATTTTGGTTTGGCAAACACAGTAGCACCAATTACGACAAATGAATTTAATGGCATCAAAATGGCGGCCATTAAGGGATCAATATAACCAGCAATCGCCATACTTCCAGCAATTAAATTATAAGTGAGACTTAATCCTAGATTTTGTTTTATCAGTCGGTGATAAAACTGACTCAATTTAAGTGAGTTAGTAATTTGCAGAAGACCGCCCTTTTGAGCATAAGCATCGGTTGCACGGAGACTGGTTTCAGCGCAACCTGTAATGGCCAGTGACGCATCAGCATGGCTCAATGCAAGGGCATCGTTATGGCCATCTCCAACCATTAAATAAACATTATTTATTAGCGGAGATTGAAGTTTCTTTATGTAGTTAGCTTTTTCAATTGGAGAAAGCATGGCATGTGCGAGCTGAGAGTCGAGGTTAAGTTCTTTTGTTAATGCTTCAACTACATCCGGTCGATCTCCAGATAGAATATGAATTTCTAAATTCATTTTTTTAAGTGTATTAATAAGCGATAAAGCTTCGTTGCGAAGGGTGTCTTTGAAGTACGCTTTAAATAAAGTTTCGTTTCCTTTTGAGAATTCAAATCCTGTGAGTCCGGAGTGAACAGTATTTTTAATTGAGGAAATAGAATAGTCTTGGCCCTGGTATGTAGCCTGGATGCCCACGCCTAAGGTTTCATTAACATGAACTAACTTGATTGGTTGAATGGCTTGCTCTTCGAGAAAACGGGTTAAACTTTTTGCTAATGGATGTAGAGATGTTTGTTCCATAGCAAGTAATATTCTCAAATATTCTAAGTTTGGCTGTGGGGGATCCCAGGAATGGAATTTCATTTGCCCAAGAGTTAGAGTACCCGTTTTATCAAAAATGACCCCTTTTAACTGTTGCAGCTTTTCAAAATAAAGTGGTGTTTTAACAAAGAGTCCACTCTCCATGGCTCTTTTGAGTGTAATAACTGAGGCCAATGGGATTGATAAGGCAAGGGAGCAAGGACAGGCTATAGTAAAGAGTGCTAGGGCTCTACGAAACCCTTCACTCCATTCAGATTGAAAACCAAAAAAGAAGAGGAGGCACAGTGAAAGAGCACTCACGGTTTGTAAAAGGTACTGGGAATAAATTTCCGCTTTTCCATGGGATTTTGTTTTCTCATTGCGGTGAAGAAAAATACCTTCAAAAATTTGATGCAATTCACTTTGCAAAAAAGTTCCAGTTGCTAGGCCTTTGAGATCATTTGAAAGAGCAACCATACCGGCTTTAATCGTTTGACCTCTTTGAAAAAGCTGAGGAAGACTTTCGCCAGAATAAATTGAAGTATCAACAAAAGCTTGTTGAGATTGAAGTTCAAGGTCTACAGGAATTGTTTGATTTTGTTTCATACAAATCAAATCATTTACTTCTATTTCATGATAAAGTTTAGTCATTGAAATAGGATCTCTGCAAATTTCAAAAAGAGGAGATGTTTTAAAAAGCAGTGACGGATTGAGATCGGATTCAATTTTGTTTTGAGCTTTATAGAGAAAGAATCGTACCAATAAAATTAAAAAAATAAATGAAGCGGTTGAGTCGAAATAAAAATCTGAGTTTCCTCTGAAGAGATTAAAATAACTTAAGAAGCTTCCCCAGAGAAATGCCACCACGATCGCCAGATCAGCAGAGAACTGTTTACTCCTTATAGATTGCCAGGCACTTTGATAAAAGGGAATGGCCGAGTATAATAGAATAGGTAAATAAAGAACACCGCAAAGAATACTAAAGAGATTTTTCAAATCTGAAGCAGCTCCAAAATACAGTGACAATGAAAACATCATTAAATTCGAAGTGAAAAAAAAGGTGACGGCAAGACGAGTTAGCCAACTATTTTGAGTCAGACGAAGGCGTTTATTGACTTGAGCCGGGTTTTCCACAAAGGAGGCTTGATATCCCTTTTCTTGAATCCATTTAATAATTACTTCAGGTGTTATGTTTTTTGGGCTTTTTAAAGTCAAAAGATTGTGAGTTTTATTAAATCGAATCTCTTCTAATTCAGAATGCTGTAGTTTCATGGATTCTAGTTTTTGTACGCACTTAGAACAGCGAACACCATCAATATAAAAATTCCAGTTATTTTGAAAATCGTCTCCTGTCGAGATCATTTTTTGATACATTCCTATTGGCTGATTCAATTGTTATTAATCCATGACTGACCAATTTAATAGTCCTAACAAAATATGGCAGGGATGCCAATTTAATAATTGATTTGAGTTTTTTTGAACCGATACTTGTAAAACTGTTGATGATGAGAAGACGTGATCTAGTAAAAACTGGAGCGTCTCGAAACTGAATCGCCTTCCTCATCAAGTGGAAGTTGAATGCTTTCCAGTAAAAGAGGTGAGTTTAATAAAATTTCGCCACCCTTGGCTATTGTTGTTAATGGATCTTCTGATTTACGTACTGCAATTTTAACTTGTTCTTGGATATGACGATCAATATTTTTTAAGAGACTTCCTCCGCCCGTCAGAACAATGCCACTATCGATAATATCGGAAAGTAGTTCAGGAGGAGTGTTTTCGAGGGCTTTTTTAATTCCAAAAACGAGATCACCAATGCAATCTTTGATTGCAGTAGTAATTTCAGTCGAATTGACTTCAAGTTCCATAGGTAACCCTGAGGTGGCATTACGCGCTTGAACTTTTCTTGTTTGGACTTCTGTCACCTGCAATGCCGATCCAATTTCGACTTTTAGAGTTTCAGCAGAGGCTTCTGAGATAATAGCATTTTTATATTTTTTGAGCCAATTAACAATGGCTTCATTGAGTTGTTGGCCACCCACTCGTAAAGTTTGACAATAAACAATATCAGAAAGTGCGATAATTGCGACCTCTGAAGTTCCACCACCAAAATCAATAATCATTCGGCCTTTAGGTTCTTGAATAGGAAGATGTGCGCCAATTGCTGCAACCATTGGCTCTTCCACTAAAATTACATCTCGTGCTCCTGCCGCACGACCAGCATAGACTACCGCTTCTTTTTCAATTTTTTTAATGCCATGAGGAATTGAAATAATAATTCGGGGTCGTGTAAGCCAGTGAGAGATTCCTGGTCTTGAAAGAAAATTTCGAATCATACTCTCTGTGGTATCAACATCAGAAATGACTCCTTCTTTTAGGGGACGGCCCAAAAATAGATTACCAGGAGTTTTATTTACCTGCTCAATCGCTTCATTGCCGACGGAAAGAATATTTTTTTTGCCGTGTCGACCAGTTGTATAAGCAATTACGGAAGGTTCATTGATCATGAGTTTTCTATTTTTAACAACGAGTCGTGTATTCATTGTACCCAGATCGATATAAATATCAGGTGCACCAGAGGATTTAAATAACGAAAGTACCATAATCAATTTTCTCCATTAATTCGTCCATGAGTTAATTTGTTTCAGTCTCCAAAGGTTCAAAATAAAAGCTTATGAAAGCAGAAACATATGAAAAACTGTCTCTTAAGTTTGCCCCAATTTCTGCTCCAAACTGCATATCTGGCGTTGAAGGAGGTGAAAACTCCGCACCTAAAACAAAATGACTTGGTGTTTTAGATGTGCTTTTTTGGATACTCACTCCCAGTGGTAGAGCTAAATAAGGAGTTAAATGGTTTTTATCGATTTCATAAGTTTTGCTAATTATAGGAGTGAAACGAAAAGCCAGTGAGCTAGTATTCCCTTTTTCACTCGCAAATAAAGTACCAATTTTATAACCGATAGCAGGTTGGTTATCGACATCGGGATAAGGAATGTATTTGACGGAGAAATCTAAGTGAGTGGCGGACTCTCCTGCACCTAATGAAATCCTTAATTGAGACGAATCTGAAATTCCGGCATCAAAATGGGCCGCCAAATTATAGGGGGATAACTGTGGTTCAAGTATTAAACGATATTGATTTACAGGAACCAGTACGCCTGAATCAATGGTGCCAAGATAGGCGAGTGAGGGTAAGGGGGAAATGATGAGCGTAATTAAAATTAATCTAATTTTACTTTTTAAAATGTGCATGACAGTTTTGTTCATATAAGATGGGATCCTTGCTGGTGTTCAAATCTAATTTTGCAAAGATCTTTCTTTTTTGACAAGGAATGAAAATAAACTTATTTTCTGACACACTTAGATAGCATTTCTCGCTGAACAAATGTTCAGTTCTTATCATCCTAGGCATCCAGTTATTCATTTTCATTTCGATTTAACTTGCTAACTTTTGTTTGACGCAAATTTTACTAGCGCAGCTAAGGTGAGCTCGAGAAGGAAAAGATTCAAATTAGAGGCGTATCTCGGCGCCCCTTCGCGGAGGGGTAATCTCGCCTAGTCTATGTTGAGAGAGATATGACCTTTTTCAAAGAAGAAGTAGACCTTTTACAGCATAATCAATCTTAGGTTTGAATTAGGAGAGGGTCTCTCGTTTTCAAAACTTCAATAGTGCTTTACCTCCATTGAATCTGGACCTATGATTAGTTCTCTATGCCACAAATAGTATTTAAAAAACTTCCGATCTCACTTTGTATCGTTACTTTGAACGAAGAAGATAATATTCAAAGATGTATCGAGTCTGTTACTTTTGCTTCAGATATTGTCATTTTAGACAGTGGTAGTACGGATAAAACTAAGGACCTCGCCTTAAGACTGGGAGCTAGGGTATTTGAAGAGCCATGGAAGGGGTTTGGTCTGCAAAAACAAAGAGCTGTAGAGTTAGCACTTCATGATTGGGTCTTGTGTTTAGATGCTGACGAGGAATTAAGCTTTGAACTAGCTACAGAAATTTATGAAGCTGCAAATGATGACTTTAAATCAAATCACTTCAATAGTTACAAAATGCCCCGTCGGTCATTTTATTTAGGTCGTTGGTTGTATTTTGGTGGCTGGTATCCAGATTATCAAACTCGATTATTTAATAGAACTAAATCGAATTGGTCTTCAGAAACACTTCATGAGTCTGTTCAAGGGCTTGGAACTGGGAATGACCTTAAGATAAAGACAAAGAGTCTCAAGTTTAACCTCAATCATTATCCCTTTGAAAACCTAACTGATCAAATTCAAACAAATAATCGTTATTCTACATTGGGTGCTGAAGCTTTATTGAAAAAAGGTCAGACAGTCCGATTATGGCAATTGATCGTTAAGCCTTTCATCAAATTTATAGAACTTTATTTTGTAAAGTTAGGCTTTTGTGATGGAATTCCTGGATATATTATTGCTATGGGCGGAGCTTATTCCTATTTTTTAAAATATGCTAAAGCGTGGGAGCAGCAGCATTCTCCTCCGAAAAAAGTTTAAGGGCTATTTTTTCAGCAATATGTGAAAAAGAAATGGCTTCGATGCCTTTACTGTTCGATTCGACGATGGGAACACCGGCTTCGCACGATAAACTAATAGAAGGATTAAAGGGGATTTCTCCTAATTTAGAAATATTTTTTGACTCTATAAATTGATCTAATTCACCCTTAGGATAGAGCTGCATTCGATCTCCAGTGCTTGGATTGATCATATAAGACATATTTTCAACTAAGCCTAAGATTGGAACTTGAACCCTTTCAAACATGTCGATCGATTTTTTGGCATCCATAAATGCAATATTTTGAGGAGTTGAAACAATAATCGCTCCAGCAAGCGGAACTTTTTGCGCCAGACTGAGTTGAATATCACCAGTTCCTGGCGGAAGATCAATCACTAGGACGTCCAATGGTGCCCACTTTACATCTCTAAGAAATTGATCAATGGCTTTAAAGAGCATCGGGCCTCTCCAGACAACAGCAGAGGCTTCGTTGATTAGGTAACCAATACTCATGAGTTTCAAACCATATCTTTGTATCGGTTCGATCTTTCCATCAGCGTTAATATTGGGTTTTTGATTGAGAGTACCCATAAGTCTAGGAAGACTAGGACCATAGATATCAGCATCGAGGAGTCCTACTTTATACTTTTGACCAAGAGAAAGAGCTAAGTTGGTGGCAATTGTACTCTTGCCCACACCACCTTTACCAGAACTAACAACAATGATTTTCTTTATGTCGGGAATGGGGCTTTGTTGATTAAAGGGATTGTTCATAGTCATTTCACACGTCCTTTTATAAAAAAATAGTTAGAGCTAACATCGAATTTGGTATCTTGGTAGCAGAATAATGAATTCAATGTTAAAAAGGATGGTCGCTTGCATTTTTTGATATTAACGGTTTTAATTAATATATTGTGACACCAGAACAATTTGTAATTCTTAATTTTATTATTTTGCTGAGTTTTGCTGGTTTATTTTTTTGGGGACGGCGTGGAATAAAGCCTCCCGCCAGTTTGAACTTAACATCTGACTCAGACTCTAAAAAATCAGAGAGCAAAAATTCTGTTTTTCCCTCAGTGGGAGCAGAAGAAACAGTGAGTGAAATCCTTTCACAAAATTTAAAAGATTTAAACCCAATGTTTATATACAATGGCCATACTTGGGATGCCTTTGAGGTTTTAGGTGTGCTTCCAGGCAGTTCTATTGAGACCATCCGAGTAGCATTCGATCAAGTTATACTAAAGTCGGACCCCAGTTCTCATGATTTTTTTAAAGCAGCACTGACCACTATTTTAAGTGGAATGAAGAATCAAGGATATAAATTTGTTAAGTAATTTCAAATATTTAAATACTATAAAAGTACAATTAAAAATAAACTCATTAATGTCATTTGATGATCAAGTAATTCCTTAATATTCCGATAAAAAATATGAAGTGCCTGTTTAATGATGATTGAAACCATAAGTAGTGTCTCAATTCAATACAGTCCATTTATCCACTAGAGGTTGACTCTCTTAGATGGGCATTGAGGGACAGAGAACAAAGTGGTTGGCGCGTTAACTGAGTGAGGATAATTTTTTGTCTAACAAAAATGATGTTCCGACAAATGTTTATGATATTGCAAAAGCACTTTTGCAATCTTTGAAAATCATTGATCCTTTGACATTTTATCATTGTTGTCGTGTTGGTGAATATTCACGAAGATTAGCTCGCGATGCTGGACTTAATGATTACGAACAAAAAGTAGCAGAGTTTTCGGGATTATTTCATGATGTGGGTAAAATAGTAATTCCTCAAGTTGTTCTTCATAAACCTTCTAAATTAGATCCTGATGAATTTAATTTGGTTAAAAAACATCCTGAATTTAGCGAACAAATTGTTCAAGTTTTATCAGAAGATCCATTTTTTAAAGATTTACTAGCTCCAGTCAGAGGACACCATGAGCGAGTCGATGGAACTGGATATCCTGATGGGTTATCAGGAGATCAAATTCCTCTTATTGCAAGAGTCATTTTGGTTGTTGATACTTACGATGCTATGACTCAATCCAGAAGTTATAGAAAGGGTTTAAGTGCTGATGTGGCTTATGCAGAATTAGGTCGATTTTCTGGATCACAATTTGATCCCCAATTAGTTAAAGTTTTTTTACAGGCACATCCCCTTTGGAAAAAAGATCATGATCCTGAAACAAATGATAAAATCATTAAACATATAGCCTGACACTCGATTTGAATTTTGTTAGTTTTCTTATGTGATAACAACTACAGTAAAAAGACCTATTTTTAGAACATTTCACTTTGTCGATCTTTTTGTCATAGGATTGATTGGTTTTTTAATTTATGGCTCGGTATTAACAGCACAAAGATGGACCGGCGACTTACAACCCAATATAGAGATTGAGTTGAGTTACTATGCTTTGCCAAAATATGGAATTCTATCTCTTACCAGAGCTAGTCTGGCGTATCTTTTGTCCTTGTTATTTAGTTTAACTTTTGGGTATCTCGCTGCTCGCTACAGAAGAGCAGAACAAATTATATTACCACTTTTAGATATTGGACAGTCAATTCCTGTAGTGGGTTTTTTACCGCCATTAGTGCTTGGATTATTGAGTCTGTTTTCAAAAAGTAATTTAGGTTTAGAATTGGCCTGTATAATGCTCATTTTCACCGGTCAAGTTTGGAATTTAGCCTTTAGTTTTTACTCATCAATGAAATGCGTGCCTAAAAATTTTCATGAATTGAGTTCTAATGTGAGTCTATCTTGGTGGCAAAAATTTATTCTGATAGAATTACCATTTTCGGCGAGTGGACTGGCTTGGAATAGTTTGATGTCAATGGCGGGCGGTTGGTTTTTTCTTACTGTGTGCGAAGCATTTACTTTGGGTGGGAAAGAGTTTCGATTACCTGGCTTGGGTTCCTATATGGCAGTCGCTATTGAACAAGGTAACACTCGAGCCATGATTGGTGGATTTGTAGCCATGATTATATTAATTTTAGGAATGGATTTTATTATCTGGAGACCAATTATTGCATGGACGAGACGTTTTCGTCTTGATGAAGCTCCTGAGGATTATCAAGAAATTCCTTTTATGCAACTTCTACTACAAGAATCAAAAATTGTAAGAGTTGTGGATCGATTACTGAAATACGTTTGGTATCCACAGTTTCATGGACCAAAGAAAAAGAAAAAACGAAATCCTATCGATTTGTGGATTAGCAAACAAATACAACGCTTAGATGAAATTGAATGGCTTACTCATTTTCAAGTATTTGGACGACTCTTTATTTTAATCAGTATTATTTTTGTGCTTTGGGTAACCAGTAAAATATTTAATTATTTAGAAGGGGTATCCATCGATGATGGTATTTTAATTATAAAATCAGCTGGATTAACTCTTTTAAGAGTCTTAACTTGTTTGATCATCTCAGCACTTTGGACGGTTCCTTTTGGTTTATGGGTTGGATTGTCGACTCAAAGAACCCGAATATTTCAACCTTTGATTCAATTGGCCGCGTCTTTTCCGACACCTATTTTATACCCACTTATTTTAGTTTTTTTACAATATATTAATGTTGGTCTTGGAATTGGAAGTGCTGGCCTGATGCTTCTTGGAGTTCAATGGTATGTACTCTTCAATGTATTAGCTGGAGCCACAATGATTTCTCGTGAATTAAGAGAAACATTTATGCTTGTGGGTCTTTCTAAAACCGATACTTGGAAAAACTTATACATTCCGTCGATCTTACCTAATTTGGTGACCGGACTTGTAACAGCGGCAGGAGGCGCATGGAATGCGAGTATTGTCGCAGAATATATTAACTACAAAAATGAAGTGCACTCAACTATGGGTTTGGGAGCACTCATTAGCGAAGCGACGGCGCAAGGTAATTTTTCATTATTGGCGGGATCACTAGTGGCAATGATGTTTGTGGTGGTAGGTTTTAATCGATTGGTGTGGCATAGAATTTATGATTGGGTGGATCGACGGTTTAGATTTGAAAGGTAAGGGTATGTGAAGATGACTACGTCCTTGGTTCCAATGCTAGAGTTGAAAAACGTCTATCAGAGTTTTCGTTTAGAGTCAGGCCGCAATCTGAAAGTACTCGATAATATTAATTTATCTTTATATGAGAATGAGGTTCTAGTTTTACTCGGGCCATCAGGTTCTGGAAAGTCAACGTGCTTGCGATTGATGGCAGGTTTAATTGAGCCGACCCATGGAAAAGTCTTATCTCACAATGAACCTCTTGAAGAAGTGAACGAAGAGGTATCCTTGGTATTTCAAAGTTTTGCTCTTTTGCCGTGGCTCAACGTTATTGATAATGTCGCCCTAGGCTTAAAACCTTTGGGTCTACCAGAAGAAGAAGTCGAACAAAGTGTAAAAAAAGCCATCGACTTAGTGGGTCTGGAAGGATTTGAAGAGGCTTATCCTAAAGAACTTTCAGGCGGGATGAAACAACGTGTGGGTTTTGCTAGAGCTTTGGTGATGCAACGGCCTATTCTGTGTTTGGATGAGCCTTTCAGTGCCCTTGATATTCTAACTGCTGAGACCTTACGAAAAGAAATTTTAAATCTTTGGTTATCTAGAAAAACGGCCATTAAATCCATAGTGCTCATTACTCACAATATTGCAGAGGCAGTTTCTATGGGAAGTCGTATTTTAGTAATGGGTTCAAACCCTGGACAAATTCGTTATACGATCCGCAATGAATTACCCTATCCAAGAGATGAAAAAACTGCGTCCGTAAAATCATTAGTAGAAATTATTCGTGATGTATTAACAGAGTCGATTATTCCAGATGCACCAGAATGGGTTCCGCCAGCACTTCAAGGAACAGGATTTGAAGCTCCCCCAAAAGTAAATATGACGGAAGTGGTTGGTTTTCTAGAGGTGGTGATGGAAGATGGCGGGCGAGCTGATGCCTTCAATCTTGCGCAAAAACTAACAAAAGATTCTCTTAATATTCTTTTGATGGCCAAAGCTGCTGAGCTTATGGATTTTGTGGATACACCAAAAAATCAAATTGTTTTGACAGACTTAGGGAAAGCTTTTGTGAAAGCGGATATTAATCAACGTAAGCGAATGATTCATGAAGGTCTAATGCAGCTCAAACTCACTCAGCAATTTTATCAAAGGATTTCTAATAGTGAAGGGGGTGCTATGGGGCGAGATGAAGCGATTCAAACCATCCATGAATGGCTACCCAATGAAAATCCAGAAGATGTTTTTGATACTCTTGTACAATGGGGTCGATATGGTGAACTTTTCGGATATAATGATGATATAAAAGAAGTTTATATCGACAGAGGAGAGGCCTAAACTAAAATCAATTTTATTATGAAAACACTGACCAGGATATAATTTTTTAATCAGGGTCAGTTATTTGAAATTAGCCAAGAAGTTGGCGCTTTAGTTCTTCCGATGGAATCGGGCAGATTGAATTGTGACCAAAAAGTTTATAGCGATGTCTAGCGATAAAGTCATAGGCATGATTAAGAATGGATTTAGGAATTAAATTTGCAAAAAATAATATATCTGGAGCATAATTTATTTCTTTAAATGCTTTTAAAATTGCATCTGATTTTGTAAGAAATTTTCCTTCATAAAAAAAGACAATAGATTCTTTATTAATTATAAATTCTTTTGATAGAATAGATTGAGCTGTCTGACCTTGTAGAGGAGCATAATAAATATTTTTATTTTTGTCGCGATCAGAAAAAAATTGCACCCAAAAACTACAAAATGCGCAGTTGCCATCATAAAATAAGATTTTTTGATTCTCAGTTTTCATAGTCTCTTGCTTTTCTTTTCTATGTTTGTGTTAAGCAACGGCTCTGAGGTTGCTGTTTCTTCTAGCTGCTTTTGACGCTTTAAATCGTTCAATAGGGTCTAGTTTTTTATTAATTATTTCTAGTAAAGATTCATAATGGAATGGTTTTTCTAATATTGCCAAAGCGCCCAGTTTTTTTGCGCGTTCTTCTTTTTCAGGATCGACATCACCACTGACAATGATAAATGGAATTTCTAGTAAATTATTTTTTAGAACTTCAATGAGTTGAAAGCCGTTTTCTTTGCCCAGATTTATATCGCATACAACAACATCGACAAACTCTTTTTTTAAAATTTCAAATGCTTCATCTAAATTTAAAGCAGTGAAAGTTTGAAGCTTTTGATGCAATAAAGTTGAAATTAACTCTAAAGTATCTGCATCGTCATCAATGAGTAATATACTGCGATTCATAAATGCTCCGATTTGTTCTCGACGGCCCTCCATTAGACACATCTATTTATAGTATCTTCTTTATTCAAAAAATTTTCAATGAATCAACACTGGATTCCATTTTTGGGTCAAAGAATTTTAATTTTTTTGTATATATACTCAACAAATTTAATTTAAAATGTTTTATAATTAGATTGTGATTCACCCTGATTCATATTATTTTGATAAAAAAAGCATTTGAAGAATTTTTTATTTCAATTTGAAACCATGGTATATGAATGGCACAAGTTATTAAATGTGAAAATTTAGAACGATTGTTTGTGAGCTATAAAAAAGAAGAGGGGGTATTAAATTCCCTCAAAGGTTTTTTTAATCGTCAACATATTGTAAAAAAAGCACTTCAGCATCTCAATTTAAGTGTCAATGAAGGAGTTATTGTTGGGCTTGTTGGGGCTAACGGTGCAGGTAAAACGACATTATTAAAGCTATTATCAGGTCTTATCTATCCCTCGTCTGGTCATGTTGAAGTGTTAGGATATAAGCCATTTGAAAGAAAACCTGAATTTTTAAGACAAATGAGTATTTTATTAGGACAAAAAAATCAACTTTGGTGGGATATCACACCCTTAGATAGTTATGGTTTATTAGCATCTATTTATGGTCTTGATTTTTCTTTAGCCATGAAGCGAGTTTATTTATTAGCTGAAATGTTGACTTGTACTGATCAATTGCAAATTCAATTGCGTCGATTGTCCTTGGGCGAAAGAATGAAGATGGAAATTATTGGAGCCCTATTGCATAAGCCTAAAATTTTATTTTTAGATGAGCCAACCATTGGTTTAGATGTTGTGGCGCAAAGTACGATTCGTCACTTTCTAGAAAATTACGTGAAAGATGAAAAGCCAACGATTTTACTTACCAGTCATTATATGGATGATATTTCAAAATTATCACATCGATTGTTATTAATGAAAGAAGGGGAGATTAAATACGATGGCACTGTCAATGAGTTTATGGAGTCTTCGACTCGATTACAAAAAGTGATATGCACCTTCAGGCATCCAGTCTCTCAAACAAAGTCATTGAAATGGGGAATTGTTGTTCAGGAGGGGCAAGATATTGTGGAAATAGAGCTTCCTCCCACCCAGGTCTCTGAGTTTTTAAGTGAATTAATGTTATTAGGAAATATTGAACAAATAAGAGTTGAGGAAACCGATTTTGAAGCAGTCATTCGTGGATTTTTGGAAAAGGATGTTGGTTTACGGTAAATTAGCCGCAGAATCCCATCTTGAATATCGATTTAATTCCTTTGTGGATTGGTGCATAAGCCCTTTTATATCCTCAATTGTTGAAATTGCTATGTGGTGGACCATGTTTCAAGCCATGGGTGTTTCAGTTTTGGGCGGATTTCCAAGAGAATATTATATATCTTACGTTACCTGGGCCGTTTTTTTTGCTCGAATTTCTGCAAATTGGATGTATGAATTTCGCATGCTTCAAGAAGTAGAGTCTGGATCCATCAATTCAATTTTAGTCAGACCAATGAATATATATGAATATTATTTAGGTCAGTTTATGGGTTATAAATTAATGACTACTTTGTTTTCTCTTTGGTTGCCTGCGATCTTAGCTCTCATTATAGGTGGCACCACTGACTTTGTTAGATTGCCTCTTTCTATCCTACTAATGTGTGTTTATCTCGTTTTTACCTATACACTTAGTTTTTGTATCCTCACGCTATCATTCAAATTGACGAAGGTGGGTTCGTTTACGGTGACCAAGAATTTTTTTATTTGGTTGGCATCAGGTGAACTCTTTCCCCTTGATTTATTACCTCCCACTTTTAAAACGCTTTCTTCATACCTCCCCTTTGCCTCAGGATGTTATATTCCAGTTGGTTACTTAACTCATCGTCTCGATATTGAAGCTTTAATAAAAGGATTTATTGTTACAATAATTTGGACAGGTGTTCTGGGAGTATTGGGCGCCTTTTCATGGCGGCGAGGGCTACGCGCTTATTCTGGAACAGGGGCTTAATAAAGTATGTTTGCTAATTATTGGAGAATCTTGATTACTTTAATTAAAACTAGTTTTATAGCCGAAATGGAATTTCGAGCTAATATTTCTTTAAAAATTTTTAATGATTTTATTTGGTATTTTGTTCAAATTTCTGTTTTTGAAGTACTATACTCCCATACATCTCAAATTTCTGGGTGGAATATCGGTAAGATTAAAGTATTTTTAGGATGCTTATTTCTTGCTGATACAATTAATATGATTTTTTATCACGAAAATCTAGAGCAACTTTCAGAGAGAGTCCGTAAAGGAGACCTTGATCTTATTTTGGCGAAGCCAGTGAGTTCGCAATTTATGTTGAGCTTCTATCGTCTTCACCCATCTTATGCTCTTAACTTTGTTCTCTGTTTTGCTTGGCTTGTCTATTCACTTAATCAAGAGCTTGGTTTTATGAATGCTTATATTATTTTAAAAATTCTTATTTTAGTAATTTGTGCAAATATCATTATGTATTCACTTCGTTTTATGGTGGCAAGCACTTCTATTGTATTAGGTAGAGCCGAAAATTTAGCGCAAGTTTGGTATTCACTTTTTCGAATGTCATTGCGCCCTGATTTTGTTTATCCACCCTGGCTTCGATATACCTTGCTTTTTGTTTTACCCCTTGGATTTATTGCAAGCGTACCGGCACATGTTGTATTGGGAGTCCGCCCAGATACTTGGTTATTGGGAGCCGTGGTCTTATCTTTATCACTCCTCACTCTATCTGGATTTTTTTGGCGGTGGATTATAAAGCGATATTCCTCTGCTAGTAGTTAGACGGCGTCGCCAAAAGTAGTTTCACGACAACGACTAGTTAGTTACTGTTGAAAAAAAGGTAGCTCAACTCGACGTTAGTCCTAATGCAGACCTTTACTGTACCCGACAATGATAAATTTAATAAAAACTTTTATTGGCAACATTAGCATTTTTGATACAAACTTATGGAATACAAGAAAACATCATGCAATAAAAATGATTTACTTAATATCATTATAAGATTTTGATTCAAAATGGTGAGACTATATATAGGAGGTCATCATTCATCTAAATCAAATCTAATTTAGTGCAGGTGTTGTAAAGAAGTCACATAGAAAAGATGGATATATTTAAAAAAACACTTAAGTTTTTTTCTAAATCCTCCGAACTATACTTCGGTCTTGTTATTTGACAAGTAAATAAACAAAAAAAGGTCTAAATGACTTTTAAGGAGGAAAGTGTTATGGGATACAAAACAAAAATATTAGTGGCGGCTCTCGCCTCAGCGATGCTGGGTGTGGGTTGCTCTAAAAGTAGTAGTAGTTCTGGAGATACTCCAGCGTCGACGGCTTTGACTATCTCTGGTAGTCTTGCAATCGAAGGTTCTACCAGTTCCAACACAATGGCTATGTCGTCATTGGGTTTGAAACTAATGGGAGTGAACAAATTTGCTGTTGCAGATTATAAAATAGCATGTGCTACCTTTGAAGATGTGCCACAATCTTGTGGTGGTAATGTTGATACTGCAGGTGCATTCTCTGTTAGTTGTAGTGGTTTTAAAGGAGTGCCATTTGGTTGCTTTGTTTATCATAAGACAACGTATGCGAATTATCCTATCACATTTAATATCAATAGTGGTGATGATCAATCGACAGTTTCTGTTAGTGGCGACGTAAGTGCAACAGTTGCACTTGACCTCGAAACTGGAACAGCTTCTGCTGCGGCTACTGTGGCGGCGGGAACAACAAGCACAGTTACAATTGATCCAGCCAAAGTTTCAAATTTAGAAGGAACTTATACAATGGCAGGAGCACCTTATGCAGAAGTATCATCAAAGTATACTCCTGAGCAGTTGGAGTTCTTTAAGTTTATTCCGTGTATGATGAATAATAATGGTAATTCTGCTCCAGATCTTTCAACTTGTATCAATGCAGGTTCAGATATTGGATACAATATGATGGCTCAAAAAATGGCTGGGGGAGCAGTTCAACTTTATCCTAATTCAGATACAGCTGGAGTCAGTTATCTAAGTGCCTGGGATGGTGGTTCTGGCGCGCGAGCAGCATGTGGTAATGTTGAAACTGGTTTCACATGGAATGTAAGCGATGGAAATAGTGGAAATGGTAAAGCCGATGTTACATTTGATCTTTCAGGTGCAGATCAAACTGCTTTAAAAGCAGCAGTGAGTACTTCTGTTGGGGCTATCGTTACAACTTATTTTCCATTCCTTGCGGATGGTTCTGCGGCAACTGATACCTTTGTGTCATCTTGTAAATATGCTGGAAATCTGGATATGAATTTCTGGAATAATACACCTGATCAAGTAGCAGCTTGTCAAGCTGACACGACAAATTGCTTTAATGGTTTTGGGGATGCATTTGGTGCACTACAACGTTATAAATTCAAAAAATTATGGGATCAATTCAGCGGAATAGATACCATTCTTGGAGCTGTCGATTATTCTGGAAAATTAGTTCCAACTGGATCTGCTACTTTAAAGTATGGGTACAGAAGTTGGGATTCAACTACAAATCAACCAGCAATTGTTGAGATTGCAGGTCTTGATTCAACAAATGTTGATACTTACAGAGTGGATGTGGGTGGTTGTATCCAGTGGCCAGATTGGTCTGATACATCTTCAACAGCTTCAAAGGTTGCAACAATAGTTCCTGTTGGTGATTATATTACATTTCATAGTCCAAATGGTGATATGAAAGATAAGTGTCGTATGTCAGAAAAACGTTTGCTTTATCCTGACACCAACGGATATATCCAAGTTGGTTCAACTCTTTATAAAGATATCAATGTTTTCGTGGACATGGGTAGTGGTAACTTCCAAGAAACTTGGAATAAAGTTTGTCAAGTTGGTATCGATGGCAATGCAGATGGTTCCATTGATAATGCTAATGCTGCAACAACAGATATTATGATGTACCCAGTTGACTTTGACGCTACAAAAATTGCTTCAGAGTTTCAAAACCGTTTTAATGGTGGTAGTCAAGAGCAAAGAAAAGGGATTAAGCTTGATGCCATTTATACCATGCTAACTGACAGTGGTGATTCTGGAGGAAATCCTAATCCAAATTTCTGGTACTGGGATATGACAACTAATACTGGTGGTCAGGTTTCATGTAATGATATTAAATCACCTCCTGCTGGAACAGCTTCATCAGTAGTTTGGGCCCAAGTTGAAAAGGCTATGAAAAACACTTTTGATCCATGGAGTTTAAAAGGTTTATTAGCTTGCGCAATGATCGGTGTGGCAAATGGAGAGTATGATGGGGATCAAACAAATCCAGCATCAGATACTAATGACGATATGGTTGGCAGTCCAAAAACTCTAACTGCTGAGTATAAAGATACAGATAGCAATGGTTTGCCTGATATCGTAGATAGCTTAAGAGCAAATAGCTGTATACCTAAGTTTCAAATGTCGAGCTTTTGTTCTGATGATGGATTTTGTGAATCACGTGTTGTTTGTAATAGTTTGACTGCTGCAAATGGTGGTTGTGATCAAGCAGAACCTGCTGCACGATTTGCTCGAATGAAAACAGAAGCTTTGGGTGGAGATAAGTTTCGATTTTTCAATAGAGAAGAAAGATTTGAAAACTTTTTTGATCCGAGCACAAATAAATCAAAACAATGTACTCGTGGTGAAGCTATGACAATCACAACAGAGGATGCAGTAACAACTGCTCCGACTACTGGACAATCAATCCGGTTATCTTTTGGTCGAGTTGAGTCTGAAGTGTGCGATGGAGAAACAGCAAATGTAAACGCGTTTCCTCCAATGTATATGGACTTCACAAAGCAATAAAACCAATCTTTTTTTGTTAAAAATGTAAAAATAAGTAGCGGAGAGTCTTTAAACTCTCCGCTTTTTTTTATTTTAATTTTTTGGCAAAAGGGGTTATTATCATCTAAAGTTAGGAGTTGAGAATCATGAATTTTACAAAAATAATAAAACAACTATTTTTAATGAGTATCCTTGCAATTTGTATTTTTTTAGTGAGTTATCTTGGACTTAATAAGTATTACGTTGTAAAAATAATTGAAAAAGCCGATTCAATTGCGATGACTAATAATTTAGATGCTTTTCAATTGAATCTTGAAGATTTTAAAATGTTTAGTTTAATTTTTCCTGAAAAGAATGAGTATTTAACAATTTTTCAGGTTCAGTTAGAATTTTTAAAATTACAGAGCCATAAAATTACGGATCAAAAAGGAGCATTGCTTTTTCTACAAAATTTAAAATTAAGAGTTCAAAAAGTTATTGATAATACTGCTAATAAAAGTAAAAATATGGATCTCTTGAAAAAGGGGGAATCATTACTTTCTGCGATGACTGCATTTGAAGGCCGGGAACTCAAACGAGGTATTTCGGAACTGCAGACGGAGGTTCTAAAATCTCATGTCATGACAAGACTAAGAAATCCTGCTGAGTTTCAAAGCCGAAGGATTCTTAGGGTTGATAAATAGACAAGAAATAGTCCGAGGTTTGGATTCTACCGAATCTCATATTCAACTGTATTCAATTTAGCGTGGCATTGCGTTTTGCAGAGGTTGAGACTTGGTCGCACCAACCTTTGCTAAAAAAGAAAAAACCTCCACTAATTAAAGAGGAGGTTGCATGAATAGAACTATCAACAACTATGATAGTATTCGTCGTGTTTTTGCCATTACTAAAGTTATTTTGAGGCTAGTTTTGCTAGCGATTGAAATAATCAAGCAATGGCATGATCTTTCTAAGTAGTACGTTTGTGGTTCATACGGAACGTTTTCGGGACATGTGCTCAAGTGCTATATTAACTTGAGTTTAATAATTGGTTTTGATCCAATACCCGACCAACGGAGGGGCGCGCAAACTTGTGGAGATGGAATTCATGGAGCTTGAGGTTGGCGCGGCCACTCTATAAAAACACTTGTTTAATAACTCAATTTACATTGACCATTATTACCCAATAACCAAATCATTCTTCCATTTTCACATCGATAAGCAATTCTCATTGCAACTTGGTAGTAGCCAGGAGTTTCAACTCGAGAGCACACATCACCGTCTCTTGTAAAGCCGCAATCAGTGTAGGCTCTGACATAACTATGTCGTCCATTTATTTTACAATACAATTCAACGGATTCATCACGACAATCTCTAAAGCGTCCGCGATTATGATCTCTATCACGCCCATGATCACGATCACGTCCATGATCGCGCCCACGATCAAAATCGCCGTTTCCGTGATCATTGCCACCACGATCGCGATCAAAATCGCCGTTTCCATGATCATTGCCACCATGATCACGATCAAAATCACCTCGGCCATTATCAAAGTCTCCACGTCCATGGTCAACGCGATCTAAACTAAAATCATTGGCATTTGTTATCGAGGCAATTACTTCTGAATTTCCATTAATAGACTGAGTTAAAGATTTTGCTGATGCTGAAGTACAAATTAAAGTTCCCGAACTTACTAGTGCTAGAGCCGAAAAGGTAACGATTTTGTATAAAACGTTCTGCATAAAATCCCCTTTGGTAATTTTGTTTAGTATCATAATGACACTACAAAGTATTAACAAAGCAAAACCAATGCCAATTTTCGGCTCCAAATCAGTATCAAAAAGTGCAATTGCTAGAAAATTTAATTTCTCTTTTTTCTTCTATGAGGATCAAGTTCGCGACAACGAATTCGAATAAACTTAGGTGTAACTTCGATAAGTTCCTCTTCAGTGATCCATTCCATGGCTTTTTCAAGTGTAAGTGGACGAACAGGAACCAGTCGGATCGCTTCATCAGATCCTGATGCTCGTACGTTTGTGAGTTTCTTTTCAGTACAAACGTTGACGACAAGATCATTGTCTTTGGCGTGTTCACCAACAATCATTCCTTCATAAACATCAGTGACAGGAGTTACAAACATGACTCCACGCTCTTGTAAGTTCCAAAGAGAATAGGCAGTTGCTATTCCTTTTTCTTTTGCAATCATAGCACCATTCAAGCGACTACTGATATCTCCACGATAATCATCATAGCCATCATATTGTGTATTAAGTAAACCTGTACCTCGAGTGTCTGTTAAAAATTCCGATCGATAGCCAATTAGACCTCGAGCAGGAATTCGGAATTCGAGTCTTGTTCTCCCAGTTCCTTTAGATGACATATTGCTCATGACACCTTTTCTTAAGCCCATTTTCTCTGTTACGACTCCAACAAATTGGTCTTCTACATCGATAGTTGCAATTTCATAGGGCTCTTTGCGAACGCCACCAATATCCTTAAAAATAACTTGAGGTTTTGAAACACAAAGTTCAAATCCTTCGCGACGCATTTGTTCGATTAAAACTGCTAATTGAAGTTCACCTCGTCCAATCACTTTAAAGGAGTCAGTGAGGTCTGTTTTTTCTAAGCGAATGGCCACATTGTGGAGAAGTTCTTTTTCTAATCGTTCCAAAATTTTTCGAGACGTGACACTCTTTCCATCTAATCCTGCAAAAGGACCATCATTGACAGAAAAAATCATCCCAACCGTTGGTTCATCAACTCTGATTCGAGGGAGCGGGCTAGGTTCAGTAGCAGAGGTGATTGTATCGCCAATGGTGAAATCTTCCATACCAGCAATAATAGCGATATCTCCAGCGTGGATTTCTTGTGCCGGAACAGGTGCATTGACTTTATATTGAAATAAGGCTGAAACCTTAACCTTTTTTTGTTTAGTTTCTTGTGCAACTAAAACGTCATCACCCACTTTAATTTTTCCAGATCGTACACGGCCAATAGCAAGTCTTCCAACGTAATCGTTATAACTGATATTTGCTACCATGACTTGAAGGGGAGCAGCGATATTGGCCTTGGGTGGCGGTACGAGTTCAATAATTTTATCATATAATACTTTTAAATTAGTAGTCTTTACATTGGGGTCCATCGTTGCCATGCCTTCACGTGCAATGGCATAGACAGTTGTAAAATCAGCTTGTTCTTCTGTGGCATCCAGATCGATGAATAAATCAAAAACCTCATTAAGAACTTCTTGGATTCGTGCATCAGGGCGATCAATTTTATTGATACAAACCATCACTTTTAAATTTTGTTCTAGGGCTTTCTTTAATACAAAACGAGTCTGGGGCAATGGACCTTCGGAGGCATCCACCAAAAGAATCGCTCCGTCCACCATATTCAAAATTCGCTCAACTTCTCCACCGAAATCACTGTGTCCGGGAGTATCGACAATATTAATTTTGATGTCGTCATAGATAAAAGAAGCATTCTTGGCAGCAATGGTAATTCCGCGTTCACGCTCAAGATCCATAGAATCCATCAGACGTTCTTCAACGTGTTCATTCTCACGGAAAGTCCCGGCCTGTTTAATAAGATGATCAACTAAGGTCGTTTTACCGTGATCCACGTGCGCGATAATCGCAATATTTCTAATTTTCTGATTCTGAGCTTCAAGCATTAACCGTGTCCTCCCATAAGAAATGGCTCTTGAGTTGTGTCCTCTGGGCGTTGAAAAGTCAATGCCTTGAAGAATTCCTCGGTAAGATCCAACACCTCATTTTTTTCTTTTGTTTTAAAAATTGATTTTCGAAATTGTGAAGCACCAGAATACCCTGTTGAGTACCAAGCGGCAAACTTCTTTAATTGTATTGTTAAAATCGTATCATCACAGTGCGTTGCTAAGTGCGTGTGAAGACGACCGTAGGCAGACCATAAGTCTCGATTAGATTGGGATAATGTATTAGTATGTGTTGTGAGTTCGTTGTGAATTTGAGATGGATTTTGAGAAGAAGATTCACTTTTTGGAAAAGTATTTGAATCAAGTTTCACCTGCGCACTATTTTGTGAACAACTTTGCAAACCCAATTGTTTAAGGGTGTCTTGAAAAATAAATGGATTTTTAAGGCAACCTCGTCCAATCATAACGGCATCACAACCACTCTCTTTTAATCGCGTTTCAATTATTTGAGGAGTATTGAGGTCTCCATTCCCAAGGATTGGTAGTGGACTGCGGGATTTTACTTCTCGAATAAAGTCCCAATCAGCCTCTCCTGAATAACCTTGAGCTCGAGTTCGACCATGAATTGCGACCCAAGTGACTCCTTCATTGAAAGCAATATGTGTAACTTCGGTGGCATTTCGTGAACTTTGATCCCAACCAGTTCGAATTTTAATCGTCAATGGAATGGTAATTGCTGATTTCACTGTACGAACCATGATCTCGAGCGCTTTAAGATCTCGGAGAATGGCTGATCCGCCACCCTTTTTAACAACTTTGGGAACAGGACAGCCAAAATTTAAATCAACGAAATCACAACCTCGACTTTCAGCAACTTGTGCAGCCTGAGCCATTATAATGGGATCCTCACCAAAGAGTTGAATTCCGACGGGCTGTTGATCGGGAGTGAAATCCATAAGCTTGAGCGTTCTTTCGCTTTGATACTGAGTTCCAGTCGCTGAAATTAATTCTGTTACAACCACTCCAGCACCCATTTCTCTCATAAATGATCGAAAGGCTGAGTCCGTAATGCCGGCCATGGGAGCTAATACCAGCGGGTTTTTTTTAATTGTTTCAAGTATATTAATCATGAATTAGGTTCATCAATAAAGGATTTTAGAAAATAGTTTAAACGTATTTTGATGAAACGCTTTATGAAATTTGCAAAACATAGTGAACTTGCCTTGGTCGTTTGAAATGGTGGCTTGGGACGGAATTGAACCGCCGACACAAGGATTTTCAGTCCTCTGCTCTACCGACTGAGCTACCAAGCCGATTTGAAAAAATCTTAGAAGCTATTTGAAAATTACTATTTGCTTTGTTGTTTTTACTTTCGCTTTGTTGCGACGTACTTTGAGTGCAACTCGCTCGCTCAATTTCAACAACTCAAATTTGATACTTTTCAAACAGCTTTTTGTCTTTCTCACTTCAAACTGAAGAAGTTTTATCGTAAACCTCAATTTGAAAATCGTTACAAAAAACGGAGATCATTGAATAAAGGGGACAGTGGTCTCTTGTCAAACTTTATCTAATGCGTTTTTCAGATCCTCTATTAAATCAGCAGCATCTTCAATTCCTACGCTGAGACGAATAAGACTATCATCAATTCCAAGTTGTTTTCTGATCTCAGCGGGAACGCTAGCATGCGTCATGATTGCCGGGTGTTCAATAAGTGATTCAACTCCACCTAAACTTTCTGCTAATGCAAAAATTTTTACAGTCTCTAAAAATCGCTTTGAGTGTTCAATGCCACCTTTTAATCCAAGAGTGATCATTCCACCAAAACCTGTCATTTGCGCTTTTGCTAATTCGTATTGTGGGTGAGAGGGAAGTCCAGGGTAGCGGAGCCATTGTACTTTGGGATGTTTTTCTAAAAAATTGGCAACTTCAAATGCATTTTTCTCGTGGGTTTTCATGCGAATCGGAAGTGTTTTGAGACTTCTCAAACTTAAGAAAGCATCAAATGGTCCTTGAATTGCTCCCATTGAATTACTTAAGAACGCAATTTTTTCTGCAAGGTCTTTTTTATTAGTTACAACAGCTCCACCCACCATATCACTATGTCCACCGACATATTTTGTGGTGGAGTGAACAACAATGTCAGCTCCGAGAGTCAGAGGTCTTTGAAAGTAGGGACTCATAAAGGTGTTATCAACCGCAACTAAGATGTTTTTCTTGTGAGCGATTTCACAAACCCTTTTAATATCAACTAGTTTTAAAGTTGGATTGGTGGGAGTTTCAATCCAAATGAGTTTTGTTTCTGGACGAATGGCTTCGCTCAATTTTTCAGGATTGGTGAGATCCAAAAAAGTGAAATTCATTCCATCATGTCGAAGTACTTTATCGAAGAGTCGAAATGTACCACCATAAAGATCATCTCCGGCAATCACATGATCTCCTTGCTTTAAGAGATGAAGAACCGTGGTCGTTGCGGCACAGCCTGAAGCAAAAGCAAAACCGTGTGTTCCTTCTTCGAGACTGGCAAGACAATCCTCATAAGCTTTTCGAGTTGGATTACCTGTGCGACTGTATTCATAGCCTTTGTGCACACCAGGAGAAGCTTGCACATAAGTAGACGAAAGATATACAGGTGTCATAATTGCGCCAGTCGTAGGATCAGGTGTTTGGCCTGCATGAATAGCTCGAGTGGCAAATCCTAAATTTTTTTGAAACTTTGAAATATCTGACATTGTGATCTCCGTTTTTTTAATTAAATTAAATTAAATTAAATTGTTTTGCTTTAACCAATCTTGATTAAACGCTTTACTCAAATAGCCTCTGCCATTGTCAGGAAATAGTGTAAGTATTTTTGAAGGCTTAGTGAGTTTTTGTGCATATTTAAATGCGCCGACGAGAGCCATTGCCGAAGATGGTCCAAGAAAAAGTGCTTCCTTTGCTACAAGTTGACGAGTCATTTGAAAAGCCTCTGGGTCAGTGACTTTTTCAAAATCATCCATTATTTTTAAATGAACATTTTCTGGGAGCATGTCTTCTCCGACCCCCTCAACTAAATATCCCTGGGCGGGAGTCATGATTTTTCCATGATAAAAGAGATCAGCAAGAATGCTACCAACGGGATCGGCACAAACAATTTTTATTTGATTGTTTTTGGATTTTAAATATTGACCTACACCAGAAATGGTACCTCCCGTTCCTGCTCCCGCGACAAAAACATCTAATTGACCATTCATTTGTTCCCAAATTTCTGGTCCAGTGGAGTGAATATGAGCTTCAGGATTCGCTGGGTTATGATATTGGTTACCAAGTATGGCATTAGGTGTTTCTTTAGCTAATCTTTGAGAAACAGAAATATAACTACGTGGGTCTTCAGGCTCTACAGCGGTGGGGGTAATAATCACTTCGGCACCGTAGGCTCGTAAAATGGCTCGTTTTTCTTCAGAAATTTTATCAGGCATAACAAAAATACATTTATAACCTTTAAGGAGAGCTGCTTGTGCTAAACCTACACCTGTGTTTCCAGAGGTGGCTTCAACAATAGTACCACCTGATTTTAATCGACCGCTTTTTTCAGCCTCAGTGATGATGGCCATGCCTATTCGATCTTTAACACTATTTCCTGGATTAAAGTACTCAAGTTTGCCAAAAAATTCATGTTGTCGTAAATTTTCAGGAACAATTTTATTAAGTCGAATAATAGGCGTATCGCCAATAAGGTCTAAAATTGAATTTGCTATGGGTCTCATAAATTAAATCCTTTATATTAAGTAGTTGTTACTTATTTGAAATTAAATTTTTCTTAAAAAGCTTTTTGAAAAATACCATTATCTTAATTTTTTCACTTACACTTCGACCGAGTTTACATAGTCGGAGTCTAATCGCACACTGAAGTTCAGAGTGCTTGGTGTCTAATACTTTTCAAAAAGCTTCTAAAGTTACTAGGTCAAACTTCATTCATTGAATCAATTTCCAATGGTACATCTAAGTTATTTAAGTGACTTAATAGTTCACCTAATTGATCAGCAACACTGGTCTTATATGGAATTCCATACTTTGAGGTCAAGGTTTTGATGGTTTTTGGATCAGGATTTGTTTTTTCCAGTTCAGTAATAAGAAATTGTAAATCAGACAATCCATCAATGGTTGTGCAATTTTTGTTAGCCATAGTAGCCTCCTCTTTGTGCTTGGCTGTTACATTCAGCTAAGATCGAGTCAGTCTCGATCTGGAAATGATATGAATGAGTTAAGAATTCGTATATGTTTCAAACACGAATAAAGTAAAATGGGATTTGTCTATCAGGCAAGCTAATCTTCAACTCTGGCGCGAAACTCCATTTGTCCTCCAAAGTTAAACACGGACTTTTATTATTCTAATTGAATCAATAGACTTTGTATCATAGGACCAAAGAGTAGGAGTAAATAAGCAGGAAACATTAATAAAAAGATGGGAATCATTAATAGTATCGGAAGCTTTTGGATTTGTGCTTCAATTTCATCTTCGCAGGATTTAACAATCTCACTTTCTAATTCAATGAGATGAGGTAAAATTGGTAAACCCTTTAACCCCTTCTCAAGAAGTATTAATAAAGAGCGACGACATGGATGGATTTTATTAATTAATGAGTAATAAGATTGCTCTTGATCAACAAGTAGTAGCCATTGACTTACCAATTCAACAAATGGATCAATAGAATTTGATAAATATTGTAGAATTCCTGTTCGCACTGAAACTCCATTTTCCAACGCTGCGCGCACAATTAAGATTAAACTTAAAGATGGACTTATGTTTTCCATGATTTTTTTCTTCCAATAATAAAGAGAAGTAAAATTCCGAAAATAAACAAACCTATTGAGATAACTAAAGGTGAATAGATAGAAAACGTGATCTTTGAATTCATTTGATGATTTAAAACAAAAATAAGAAGTCCAATATAAAGTAGTGAGAGAATCAGTGCTTGTGTTCGCAACTGAAGAGTAATTTGTTTTGATTTTTTCCTAAAAGATAGGATCCAGCGAACTTGTCTTCTGTGTGCTTTTAGTTTTTCAATAGCTTTATGAGGATTTTTTTCGATAGACTGGACTAATTCATAAATAATTGCAACATTTGTTTTTTTTGAAAAGAAGGAAGTGTTTTTATTTAAAACAGATGATTGTGTGAATCCATTTTTACTAAAATCACTTCTAAATAGTATTTCTCGAAGCTTTAAATAAAAAATATTCTGTGAATTGGTAGTTAAAAATAGAAATGCATCTCTAAATGACCTCCCAGTCATCATCAAAAGTATCAGTTCATCAAGAAATTGAGCCCACAATTGCTGAAAATTTTGTCTCAAAACGAAATTGATCCATTTATCGATATGGTGGATTGAAAAAATAAGTATAAATATCAAAAACAGGATAATTAATGGGTGTAAACAGGTCGAAAGGATGGTCAGGATCAAAAAAATTGTAGTTTGTCTTTTTTTGAGACGATGGAGAATGGCTTCTGCTAATGGTTTCCTGTTTATTTTATTTTTTAGTGTCCGATTTGCGAATAAAAGTCCGATTCCCAAAATTAGAAATTGAATGATCATCATTTCTCCTTTGTTGAAGCTTGATGAAAGCAAAATCGGTACAAAGTTAATTTTTTTTTATTTTTTTTATTTTTTTTATTGACGAGAGATGTCGTCTTGATCACAATTTGAATAAGAAAGCAACGTGAACCAACAACATAAAAATATCCTAGGAGGATAAGATGGCTAAGAAAAAAGCTACAAAAAAGAAAGCAACTAAGAAAAAAGCTACAAAAAAGAAAACTGCTAAAAAGAAGTAGTTTTAGCTAGAACTAGCTTTTAAAACCCTCGGGGGAAACCCCGGGGGTTTTTTGTTTTTGAAGACTTGTATTTTTATTTTTTTAATCTTTTTATGTTGATTCAGACTTTGGCTCTTTAAAATCACTTTATCTTGCTTTTGGGCACTATCAAAAATTGGGTCCCATCAAAAATAAAGACTCACCAATATTTCACCGAGAAGCTGTTTGAAACGGACCATCCTACTGCAAATGCAGGTTAAAACATTCTCGCTTTAATTCCCTCTTCTTGTAGAAATTTTCTAAGTGTTGGTCCATCGACATTTTCAATTCTCAATAATATTTTATTAAGTACCTCAAAAGCTTTTTCAGATTTTTCAGAACGTAGTTTCCCTGATAAGTATGCAAAATCATCACTGATTTTAATAAAATTAGTGACAAGTCTTTCAACGTCTTTATTTTTGGAAGTTTTGTCGAGCATGGCGAGAGTTTTGTTGAAATTTGTAATGAGCTTATCAACTTGAGATATCATGCCTGTGACTGAACCTTCATTTTTACTCACGATATCTAAAATTTTTCCAGCAAGACCATAACCTTGTGAAATTAATTGATCGACTCGTGGTGGATCTTCTCCGCGAACATTATCATTTTGATTAAAAGCAGGACTATCTAGACTTCCTGGTGATATTTCTAGAAATTTTTCACCAATCACTCCAGCCATATTTATGTAAAAACGAGAATCCTTTCTTATTGTATCCCAGGCGGTTTTAGAGATTCCAATTTTTACTTTTAATTTTACTTCTTCGCCTTTGTCTGTTTTACCACTCGGATCAAATTCGATGGATTTTACTTTTCCGACTTCGATACCCATGACACGCACTGGAGATCCTTTTTCTAGACCTCCGGCATAGTTATATTGAACATTGAGTTCATTATAGTTTGAAAAAGGATTTATGATTCCAAGTGCGTAGGCAAATCCTATGATAAAAGAAATTGTAATAATAAATAGAAATCCAACTTTGGTTTCAATTTTCATTGGTCACCTTCAATAAAAGTGTGAAAAAAAATAAGTTAATATAAAATCTAAAACAATTATAGTAACTGAACCAGCTACTACACTCTGAGTGGTTGCAAATCCAACGCCTTCGGCTCCAGATTTACAACGGAACCCAAAAAAACAACTGATGAGGGGAATAACACTACCAAATACAGCGCCTTTAATAGCCGCAAAAATAAGATCTTGAAAACCAACAAATCGAACCATAGCTGTTTTAAACATCCCAAAAGTAAAACCAAGATAGGCTTCACATACAAGGGCTGCACAAAATAAACAAAGTATATTTGCTATGATTGTCAAAGCACAGGCTCCAAGTGAACAGGCAATCAACCTCGGCACGACAATAAATTTAACCGGATCAATGCCAAGCATACGAAGTGCATCCACCTGTTCTGTTACTTTCATGGATCCGACTTCAGCAGCAAATCCAGCTCCCACCCTTGAGGTTAGTAAAAGCGAAGAGACTACGGCTCCCAGTTCACGGAGAATAAGCATTGAGGCAAAACCAGGCACCATTGAGTCATTTTGAATCACCAATTTCATATGATAAGAAGATTCTAAAATTGTAACAATCGCAGCAAATGAAACACAAAAACCAACGATAAAAAGACTTCCGTTGGCAACAAAATATAACTGTTGAATTGTTTCTTTCCAGCGAAATGGAGGAGTAAATAGAGAAATAATGGTATCTTTCGTAAGAGAAAGAAAATCTCTAAAACCTTGTGTCGAAAAAATTAAGAAATGCCCCACCGTGTCTATCACACTATAATGACATCATTGCTTTTGAGAGAGGTCAATCTTGCAAAAAAAACCCCTCTTTAGGTGAGGGGTTTTTTGCTTTTTCAATTTGGAGAAAACTTAAATAATGACTCGACAACTATGAATTGAATATAAAAAATTATTTTCCAAGATGTTTGTCTATGATGGATTTAAATTCAGGAAAGGGATAGGCGCCTCTTAAAGAAACTCCATTTATAATAAAACCAGGAGTGCCACTAATTTCAAAACCTTTAGCTTCATCTATATCAGTTTGAATCCGTTTCATAACTGCTTCTGAAGCAACATCCGTTTCCAATTTTTTCATATTAACACCAAGGTCTTTAGCAACTTTTTTCATAAAGGCTTCGCCTTCACTTCTGAGCTTATCTTGGTTTTGAAAAACAGCATCATGATACTTGATCGCTTTTTCATGATCTTGCATTGCTATTGCTTCATAATACTTAGCTGCGGGAAGTGCTTTAGGGTGAAATTCTAATGGAAGGTGTTTAAATAAAACACGAACTTCTGTAGGATAAGCTTTGAGAACTTCTTTCACTGTTGCATATCCTCTAGAACAGTAAGGGCATTCAAAATCAGAAAATTCGACAATAGTGACTTTAGCATCTTTAGGACCCATAAAAGGTCGACTTTCGTCAATAGCAGGCTTAAGTGGATTTTGATACTCTTTATCTCTTTTTCCTTGCTCTTCAGCAGCTTCTTTTTGTTGCTGCTTTGTTTGTGCCTCTCGGGCCGCTTTATTAACAACTTCAATAAATTGATCTGGCGCTTTTTCAATAGCAACAAAAACAATGCTAGGATCTTTTTCAATAGCTTGTTTTAATTGGCTTGCACTAGGAGCGCAGGCTCCAAGTCCTAATGTTAAAGCAAGACCACTAATAATAGTCGCAGAAGTATCGATTGCGATTTTAGTATTTAATTTCAATTGATTGCTTTTCAAAATATCCTCCATGTTTATTAAAAACAAAACTTAAGTTTACAAAAAACTCTAGACCTTAGTCTGACACAAAATCAAGAATAAAGAAAAGAGCATAATTATCTTATGCTTAGATGCGTTAGTTTATTTTTTCAGAAATTTTATAATGTAGATGATTCTTATTTAGTTCCCATTGCTAAAGAAGAAGTAGCGCCTATTTTGGATCTCACTTCGCTTTAATATATAAGATGAACACCGAGTTTCTAATGGAACTTTGGGTGCTTTGCTTTTTTTCAATTTGGTATCATTAAATTTTTATGAGTGTCGTTAATGTGACACCTCAAAATTTAGAATTAAGATTCAGAATTAATGATTCAGGACTTAATAGGTGTCAAAAAATTGCCGAACCAACCTTATATGTTAATCCGGCTTGGAACTTTAAAAATTAAGATCTCATTAAAGATAATCACACTCATTATGATTGTGGGCACTTTTGGCGTGCTCTTAAAGTTGGATTTGTGGACTCTGCCAGATCAATTTAATAAAACTAATGTCTTGTCGATTCCAAATCGAATTATGGCCAGTGTGACAAATAATCGTGCTCCCTCTAGTATCAGTAGTTCAGAGATTTCAAAAAATATTTGGTCTAGTGTGGAAGATAGCGTTGAGTATCATGTTTCAACATTAGATTGGGATTGTTCCTCAAATAATCAAACGATTAGAGTCAATAAAGTCGGACAATTGAGACTAAATGGAAAGTGCTTAAAAAACGCCAAACGAATTGTAAATAGCAGAAATGGTTACACCGCCAATATTTTTAAATTGAAAGATACTACGACCACAGACTATGTCAGTCTTGACTTAGGCTCCAATAATCTTCAGTTTGAGTGGCTTGATGGCGCATCTAGCAACTCGTCACAAACCCTAGAAATAATCGTTGAAAAACAATAAGTTACATTTAATCATAGAAGGTGTCAAAACCCTATTTATAAAGACTCCTCACTTGCTCCTTGCTGTGGAGTTACTCCCTATAATAGGGTACTGGCACTTTATTAAGCTTCTTAAAATTCAAAACGGAGGATGCCTTGGGAGGAATAGCGATGATGGGACGGGTTTTCAAGCGTAGATCCGATATGCATTTAGCGCGAAAAACTTGGCATATGCTTGGTGTGTTACTTATGGTTGTCATCCACGAACGAGTGACAAAAGATACAGCTCTTATATTACTATTATTAACGATGATTGTCTTTGTTGTTCCTGATGTATTGAGACAGTACTCTACAAAATTGAATGATATTTTTATTGGTATTTTTCAATCTGTCATTAGAGAAAACGAAGTTCACAAACTTTCCGGAAATTCCTATTTAATATCAGGTGTTTTATTATTGGTGTTATTCTTTCCAGCAAAAATTGTGACTCTGACCTTATTTTTTCTAGCCTTCGCTGATCCCATTGCAAGTTGTATTGGTATTCGTTACGGTAAAGATAAAATTTTGGGGCAAAAAAGTTTGCAGGGTTTTTTAGCAGCTTTTGTTGTCTGTATGGTTGCAACTTACATTTTTATTAAAACTAATGGCTTGCTTTCAGAAAAGATATTTCTGGTCAGTACAGTGGCAGGATTAATTGGTGCACTTTCGGAACTTCTTCCCATTGGAAAATTAGATGATAATCTGACATTGCCAATTTTGAGTGCTACGGGTTTATATTTTCTGTTTACATTTTTTGGGATCGCTTTGTAATGGATGGAATGGAGTTGATTGTGGATAAAGTACTTCATAATAACAAGATTCAAGATGAGCCTAATACTGGTTTGGAATCTAAAAAACGTCGACTATCCATGCATATCTATATACTTCCTAACTTGGTAACAACTGGAAATCTTTTCTGTGGCTTTTTTGCTATAATTTCTGCCATTAAAGGAGAGTTTACAACTTCAGCCTATTATATTGTTGCGGCTTCTTTTTTTGATTTACTCGACGGAAGGCTAGCTCGTCTCACGAGATCGACCAGTAAATTTGGAGCTGAGTACGATTCTTTATGTGATCTTTGTAGTTTTGGAATGGCTCCTGCTCTGCTCCTTCATCAATGGGCCCTGTATCCCTTGGGTCGAATTGGTTGGCTGGCCTGTTTTCTTTTTGTGACGTGTGGCGCCCTTCGACTCGCACGTTTTAATGTGCAAGTTAATATTATTGAAAAAAATTATTTTCAAGGTCTTCCTATTCCTATGGCTGCGGGGATTGTTGCCAGCTCCGTTTTAGCTTTTACAGACTTAGGCATCAATCCCATTGCTAATATTGGATTATTATTGATGGCGTTCTTATTGTCCTTTGTTATGGTGAGCACTTTTCGTTATCGTAGTTTTAAAGATCTGGATCTTAAAGAACGACTGCCCTTTCGGTATCTTGTCATTGGAGTGGGTATTTTTACTGCAGTTTTATTACGTCCTGAAGTGAATTTGTTTATTCTTTTTCTCACCTATGCTGTATTAGGCGCTCTTTTCGGTGTATTTCGATGGGGAAAAAGTGCGAGAAAAATCAAAACCAGTGTTTATATGCCTTCGATCCCAACATCTGCTGCTTCCGATTATGACTTAATGGATGACGAAGATGGTGAAGAAGTTGGAGATGGTCATTCTTCCCATAAGTAGAGTCCAGTTCCGAAAGAATCTCTTATAGACAGGGCAATGAGGATTGACAGACCTTAGTACTAATCGTCAGCATAGAGTTATGGATTTTAATCTATATATCTATCTTAATCGATTCCAATTCTATTCTACTAAGTGGAAATCATTAATTTCAAAGTTTGTGGACTGTTGCGTGATAAACAAAATTTTTTGCATGGTGTTTTTTCTGGTAGGTGCAAGTAAGGCCTTTGCAACAATTGATCCTCAATTGGTTGTGGTTCAAAATGCTTCCAATTGGAAAAGACCCGTCATTCAAGCTACCAACCCTAATTCAGGTACCGTCGGTGGAGGACAATCTGGAAGTCTTGAAATCTTTGGTGGAATTATGGGTACGATACCAGCTGAGTGCTCCAGCATGCCCTCTACTTGTAACAACTGCGGATCAAACAATATTCCGTGTAATGCCAATCGCATTACAAGAGATACAGAATTAACTATATATTTCAGAACGGATAATGCTTCTGCAATTACTCCGACCTCAATATTAATGTTTTTAATCGATAATAAACAAGTGGCCGCTATTGATAATCCTGACAAAACAACGCAAACCGGAATCATAGTAAATGCGGAACTAAAAATTTCTATTAGATGGGGAGATCTTTGCACAAACATTGGTGCTGGTGCGGATTGCTCTACACCAGTTAAAAATAAAAGCATTCAGTTTGGCATAAGCACCTCAAACGATAATACTTTAGAGGAGTCTTTAGCCGTTGAAATTTCTGTTTTGGGTGATCCTTTGGCGGATGTCAATTCCCCTTATAGGTATGTACCATTGTGTAGTCCAGGAAGTACGGGAGATTATTCATATAAAGGTTTTTGTTGGTTAACAATAGCAAGAGGTGATGAAAAGGTTTATGTCGAAAATGAAACCTATGATCCTGATTTTTTCAACGACTCTCAACCAGCTCTGCAAAGTAAGTATTCAGCACTTCGGGTTTATTATGCCGAAGGGAATGCTGATGGAATGGGGGTTGTTAGTACTACTGTTAACTCTGGTTCTCCCACATATAAAGATTTTACTTTTACTATAAATAATAAAACTCCAACTTTAGATGACAATAAAATAACAGGTCTTACTAATGGAAGTGGATATTATTTTATGTTTGCAAATGTTGATGAAGCAAATAATGTGTTTTATTTTTCAGACCCCACACAGTTATCCGAAGCTACAGGTCATACGGCGATTCCTCAAGAAGTTTCGGGAGCACTCGAAGGTAAGGAATGTTTTATAGCAACGGCAGCTTATGGAACACCTTTTGCTCCTCAGCTGGATATTCTTCGTGCGTTTAGAGATCAGTATTTAAAAACAAATGCATTAGGACGCTGGTTTGTTAAAGAGTATTATATTTATGGTCCCAAGTGGGCACAAAAAATCAAACGTCGTGACTCGGCAAGAGCGGTCGTACGAGCAGCGTTGAGCCCTGTAGTTTCAGCAGCGCAGTGGGTGATCCTCTACGGATTGAGAAGTTTTATTTTGATATCTTTTATCGGTTTTATACTTGGTTTTTTTATAATTAGGAGAGTGATAAGAGATCATGAATAAAATCACTCGAGCTTTTTTATTAATTATGAGTTCTATGAGCATAGCAATGGTATTCATTCCTATGGTGAATGGGGCAGTAAGTCCCGCACCTAAGCCTAATGCAAAGAAAATTGAAATAGAAGATCCATTGTTAGAAGATGATCTTTTTGAAACCAGTCTTTTAGAAGAAGATGAAAAGAAAAAAAATGCAGAATCAAATGATATGATTAAAGGAGATACTCCACTAGAAGAAAACCATGTGATTGAGGCAAGTCCAATACTTACACCACCACCTACTCAATCAAAAGTGGAGGAAGCAAACAAAGTCGAAAACATTAAGGACTCTGAAAATAATAAAATTCAACTAAATAGTGATTCACCACTAAATTCAAAAATGAATGCAGAATCTAAACCTATTGCTCCTGATTCTGATAAAATTAATAATTTAGAAACAAACAATCATAATGATTCAATCAAGGCGAAGTCGAGCACTAAAGAGCAAAGTAATTTTAATCTTGATCCATTACAGGACTCTAACAAATCGGTTCAAAAGTCTGTAAAAAATCAAAAAAATTTAATGTCAAAATCTGAGCTAGGAAATCAAAAAGAAGATCAGCCATTAGAAATTCTACCTCGTTGGGACCCCAAAGATCCGAGAAAAGGTTTTATCGAAGCTAAAGATGATGATGCCTACTATTATAAAGAAGAGAGCAGTGATAGTAATGAAAAAATATACAATGATGACAATAAAACTAAGCCAAAGGCACGAAATTATGCCAAAGGTTTGCAATCAGTAGCCAGTGATGGATCCTATCTTTACACCATTGAAGAAAGTGAAATTGAAGGATCTACCAGTGTTAGAGTGGCTAGTATGCCCCCACTTCCCATTGAAAACAAACGGGGAATTTCTTATGAAGATGTGTACGGCACGAGTCCAATGACTGTTGTCTTATTTGATTATGATTGGTTAGCATTTAGAAAATTTGGGCATTGGATTTTGAGTGTTGGAACTGGGATTGGAATGAAAGATGGTCCGGGTCGCTTTATTGACAACTATGATGTAGCAAAAGAAGTCTACACACTTTATGTTTTGCTAAATCATATTAGTTTTGTTTATCGATTTCAATACTCCAAAAAACCGTGGTTTGTTCCCTATGTCTCAGCCGGTGCAGTACCAACAATTTTAATTGAACGTCGAGATGACAATAAACGAAATAAGGCGGCTTTTTCTCCCTCGATTCAAGGAAGTGGTGGCGTGAGAATAAACATCGGGCAAATGGATAGTTATGGGGGCGGTCAGCTCGATGCCGAATATGGTATCAATAATATGTGGCTCGATGTTGAGTTCAGAAGACTTCAAAGTTTTAGTAAAGAAATTGATATTTCTAGCAATTTATTTAATATCGGTTTAGGTTTTGATTTTTAAAGCATGTCTGTTGGAGAGGGAAAGTCACTGTTTTTTTATTTGTCTACATTTTCTTTTCAGCTACCTCTTTATCGAATTAGTTCTTACGTAGATAAAAAAACACATAAGGGTGAAATAAATAATTCGATTTAGAGATATTTCACAAATTTAATATTTTGATTTTGCAGTGGGTTTATTATTAGGTTTCCATACACTGGGTTTACTTTTTCCTGATCTTGGAACGTCTTTATATTTATCATTTCGATTTTTCACCGATGACTTTGTCGGCTTATCAATGGATCCAATTGTTTTTGTTAGAGGTTTGCCAATTAGTTTTTTGGAACTATCAAAAACTTTTTTCTGTTCTGATTTTTTAATTTTATTATGTTTGATATTTTTCAACTCATTACGATGGCCCTTGGAGTGTGTCTCTTGGGTTTTTGCGGTAAAATCAAAATTTGGATCCAAGGTGATCTCTTTAGCGCCAGAAAGATAAGGCTTAATTTTTTTATACATTTTGAGATCAGAAGTTGTAACAAAGGTAATCGCATTACCAGTACGACCTGCACGTGCTGTTCGTCCTATTCTATGTAGAAAATCCTCCGCCTGAAAGGGTAAATCAAAATTTATAATATGGTCGACATGGGGAATATCAATACCACGAGCCAGAAGATCGGTTGCAACGACTATTCGTAATTCGCCTTCGCGAAACTCGCGCACCACTCGGTTTCTTTGTCCTTGGGTGACGCCTCCATGAATCATATCGACAGAGTAACCATAATCTTTTAAATATTGACTCATTCTTTCGCAGCTCCCTTGGTTGCCGCAAAAAACAATAACGCCACCTTTAGTCGCATTGAGTTCATCCAATAATCGGTCATTTTTCATAAATTTATCTATGAATAGAACTTTTTGTTGCAGTTCGGTAACGGGCTCTTCTGATTGAGAGGAGCGAATCATTTTAGCTTTATTGCTCATAAAAATAGGAGTGATTTTTTCAACCGCAGAGTTGAAAGTAGCTGAAAACATGAGTGTTTGCTGAGTTCCGCGTAAAGTACTTTTAATATTTTTTAATTGTGGAGCAAAACCCATATCTAACATGCGATCAGCTTCGTCGATCACGATGAATTCGACATTTTGTAGAAGAAGTTTATTATTCACTAAGTGATCATTGAGACGTCCGGGTGTTGCAATTAAGATTCGAGGATTTTTTCTTAATTGGTTAATTTGCTTGGCACTCGGAACTCCTCCAATAATAAGTCCAGTACTCATTGGAAGCTCTACACACAATTCTGTTATGACTTTAAAGATTTGTTGAGCCATTTCACGGCTAGGGGCCAATATTAATGCTCTCGCCTCCGGCTTCTGATTCAGAAGTGTTAATAATGGTAAAGCAAATGCGAGGGTTTTGCCACTGCCTGTTTGAGCTACACCAATAAGATCAAAGCCTTCCAAAACTAATGGAATCGTTTTGGTTTGAACTTCCGTGGGTTTTGAAATTTTCATTTTATTTAAGGCATTCAGTAAAGCTGGAGCCAGATTCATTTGTTCGAAGGTATTTAGATTTATAGAAATGGTATTTGTATTCATAGTTGGAGACTCCTATCATAAAGCCATTAAGAAGCGAAGACTTAGCTTTGAAAAACTAAAAGTCTGTATTAAATACAATGTTATTAAATAGAGATCAAGACATTGCTCATCTGATGTCAGGGATGTTTAGTCGTTAATTTAATTCATCCCAATACTTAGCGCTTTCAATCAGTCCTGAAACAATAGAATGAAAATGTTTTTTAGCTTGCATTTTTTCAGTACCAAACATGGCTATAAATTCATTTTGAATGAAGGGGACATGCGCTGTTCCACCTGTTAAAAAAACATGATCAATTTCAGATTTTAGTACTCCTGCCATTTTAAAACATCGCTCTAGCGCCTGAAAAATTTCAGTTTTAAATGCATGAGCCCACTGTTCAAATTCAATGGTGGTAAAAGTATCTTCGGTTTCGAGATCTGGATATTGGAAATTGAATTCCACTTTAGTGTTGAAAGATAATAATTTTTTATTTTTTTCAATCTCTTCAAAGAAGGAAAATATTTGCTGATCTTCAATTAAAATAAATAATCGATCAATTTTATCCTTATCGGAAGTACTAAGTGTAGACTTTTTAATTTCCTTAATAAACTCGTAAGTTTCTTTTTCTTTTAAATGAACAATTTGTGCAGGTTTATTCAATCGATCCATGATGGGAGTTGGCATTTTTAAAATATTATTAGAAAAAGGGAGACGATATTTAACATTGGCCCCAAAATTAGTATTAAGTCTATTTTGCATAAATAAACTATCCAAAACATCACCGGCCAGAGGGCAACCTTCAACAGCTAGTACATCATCTTTTTTAAATTCATTTTGAGTGACTTTCATAATGGTAAAATCTGAAGTGCCGCCACCAAAATCACCAATGAGTATCAGTTTATCGTTGGCAATTTGACTCTTAAAATCAAGGGCGGCAGCAATAGGCTCAGGCACGAATTTAAATTCTTTGAAACCAGCAAATTCCGCTGCTTTTTTCATACGGTGAAGAGCAAATTCATCGGCCACGGGATCCATGGAATAGCGTGCAGGTCTTCCCAAAATAGCCTTTTCTATAACAACTCCTAGTTGATGCTCGGCTCTTTTTTTTAATTCTAATAAAAAAATTCCAATCATGGATTCTAGAGTTAAAATTCTATTATCAATAATAGTTCCAATATAATTTTTATTAGGCAAATGAGACTTAAACGACCTGAAGAGTCGTCCCTGCATTTCAAATTCGGTATATTTAGAGAGTGCTTCTGATCCATAGTAACATTCGTCGGCGTGAGGAAAATAAATCAAACTACGCATTAAATTGCTTTCAGCTAGATTTGGTTCGAGTGTGATGGCTTCAATTTTTTTATTTTCATGAAACGCACCAACGAGCGAATGACTGGTGCCAAAATCAATGGCTAAAATAGAGTTTGAAAAGGACGTATTCATATTGTTATAAACCTTTACATCAAATCTTATAAAATAAGATTTTCGATTATACAGAGCTAATAAGTTCTGTGATCAATAAATGGGAGTTGTTTGGGTTAAGAAATTATAGTGTAGCAAGTTATAAGTGAAGTCAAATAACCTTTATTGCATGTCACAGACCTCTATTTATAAATCAGGATGACAGGGTATCGTAAATTCTTTTTCACTGCCAATGGGTTTTAAAATTATATGAGCTACTTTTGAAAAAACTGTTGCTTCTGGACTGTATTGCCTTAATTGAATGGATTCATCTATTATTTGGTCAAATGGACCATCAATTAAAAGCGGCAGTCTCTTTTTTAATATATTATAACTTTCAATTTGATCTTGGTTTGCCGTTAGCTGAATGCCAGATAAGTTGAAATCAAAAAAGAGTAGACCTTTTAAATCAACAATTAATAAATTACGGAAGTTTTTTTCATCCCCAGCTTTTATAAATATTTTTGGTTTTAAATCAATATGATTAGAAGTATCAGTATTTAATGGCAGGAAAGTTCCATTTTGAGCTTCCCACAAAATGGTCTGAAATTTTGAATTTAAGATAATCGTTAAATAATTCTTGTCTTCAGATTTAAATTCGCTCATGGCATTAGTTTTTTTGTTTAAAAAATTGTATCCCTGAGAAACTCTCACAACAATATTATTATTTTTGATCTTAACCCTACAGTCAGAGAGTTGCTTATCATCACTATGATTGATTAAATTTAAATAATTCGGAATAGATTTTTTTAATGCTCTGCTATTTGAAAAATAATCGTTACTCCAGATTTTAAAAATTCCACTTTTATCATCAGAAAAAACCTGCTCTTTGTCGGCAAATAAATAAAATAATCCCAATCTAAAACTGAGATCTGATTTGGCTTTTATTACATTTTTCATTATCGTTGCTTGATAAAGTTTAATTTGATTTTGGTAGACTTCTAATGAATTGAGTCGAGTTTTAATTCTCTCAGTCAAAGTCTTAGGATTTTCAAGATCTTGGATTTTAACCATTTTGGATTGGTTAATTAAATTGGTTGATTCTAAAAACTTCAAAGAAGCTAAATTAGCATACAAATTTCTTGTACCGCTCATTTCAGTAATATCAATGCCGACGATAATGTCATGGCCTAAATTAACTCCAGGTGAGTGATGTTGCGATAAAATTTCTTTAAAAGACTTTGATTCAATGGATTCATTTTCTGTTTTTATTGAACCTCCTCCATCTGCCGTCTCCCCACCTCCAGAGGGTCCATACCAAGATGCTAATTCGGAATAAACTAAGTTTTTTGAGTTTTTATATTTTCTAAACGTTTCATTATCTTTCATATACCAAAAAGAGTTACCGTAAATTTCTGTCATTCTTAAAGATTTAAAATCGTTTTCTTCTATTGATTTTAATTTATCATGGATATTTGAGATAAAACTATTACCATCAACGTCAGTGGTATAGGCTCGTTTAAAATATCGATGGAAACCTTTAACCAATCCAAAAAGACAATATTTAGAAACAGAAAGCTCTGCGTTGGAATCAGAAACACCAAAAAAAATAGGGGTTCCACTTTGTCCTCGAAATATGAAATGTTTAAGTAGCATTTCATTGAGATTCCAACTAAACTCAGGTGCTCTATTAAATCCGTTTGAAATATCCATTTGCTGAGAACCATCAGCAAGAATTTGCTGAGATTCCATTCTAAAATCTTCAATACTACTTTGATCTAAATAGGCAAAGCTTGAGTCTAAAGGGTTTAAAACAGAAAATCCATTTTGATTAATAAGAATTGCTGATATTAAAGGGAGTAATTTCTTCTTAATATCGAATTCGAAATTAAATGGATTAATAAGATTTAAAATTGGAAGGACTCGACTTAAGTGAATATAAGTGTGATCAATATTCACTGGTATAAAACTGTCTTTCAAAATCTTGATATCATCGGAGTTCAAATCTTTAGAATTACTTTCAATATTTATGCAAATTTGATTGGATGTAACATTAATTCCGGTATTTTTTTGGGGATCACTATTTGAAATAATGGGCTTGTACTCGAAATAGAGATTTAATTTTGGATCTTCAATTTCAATAACTTCCAAATCATCATCATTATTAATAAGTCTTAAAAATTGAGAATTCCCATCAATAAGATATTTCTTTGGAGAATAAGTTATTTTTTGATCATGACTTGAAATTTTTAGATCTAGTCCTTGAGTCAAGTGTGATGTTGTCGCAACAAAATAATGATTTTCATTTAAACTTACTTTAAAAATTAAACCGTATCCCAATCTTTGAATCATTGCATTGCAATTTACTTTTGAACTTTCACATTGATTTTGGTAACTAGATCCTATCACCACAAGACTAGAGCCAAGAGGGCTTTGAATTTCTACTTTCGCGTAGCACCAGCATGAAACAAAATTGGAAATTAAAATTAAAAACAAATAAAAATTATTCATATATAAGTTCCTGCAGTATTATAGTTTAAGATACAAGGTGAATTAATAAATTTGATGCGCTTTGCTTATCGCAGTAATAGTCCCAAAACGTTTCTATTTGAACTTTTGGGTGGTGTCAAACTATTAGGCAGTTATTATTTATAATTTTTAGTTAATAAATATTTTAATAATGAGCCATTCATTAAAATTGAGTAAAAATCCATGGAGTCTGAACTATAAATTCCTGATTTTCACTTTGCGTTTCACAATAATAAATTTGAGGATTTGAGATAATAAATCAATAATTTTAGTCAAATAGAAAGTAAGATCACAGTGGTATTTTCACCCTTTTTTCTAAGAAGCGAATTGAAACATACTATATTCTTTGTTTTTTTAGGTTATTTTCATAGTCATATCTGTATCGTGCTCACTTGATTAAGCCCTAGAATAGGTTAGCGATCAGTTAGCTTCATACAAAATTAACTATAAAATGAGTTTAAAACTATAAAATAAGTTTAAACGGTGAAAAGTTATTAACTAATTAATTAAAACTATTGAAAACTACCCAAGAGTCCCTAGCCAAGAGCGTCTGCAAAATTTATTCAGTTACAGTTGAGCTTTGAAAAGCCGAACTGGTAAATTCCGCATTTATTCCAATTCAGTTCACGTTGAGGTTATGTATGGCAGATATTGATGATCTTGATTTAAAAATCAATGATAACGAATATAAAAGCATTCAAAGTACGGTAATTAATGTGTATGACAATTAATGGCTTAATGGCTAAAACTCTACAGTTTTAAGTGGTCTTGAAATAGTGTACAGTATCCCATTATTAAATTATAAAATATAACTAAATTAAGGAGTAACATTGAAATCAATATACCATTTATTTCAATTACCTCATCAATTATTAGTTAAAGAAATTGAAGCCATTGGGCAAAAGCATGGCGAACAAGATCAGAGTTTAGATTTAGATCTTGAGTATTGCAAAGGTCTTGCATTCTATCTTTCGGGTGATATTCATGAGCTTTCAAACATCATTAATAAAATCAAATCATCTACAAATTTTAACGATAATAATATTAAAGAAACTGTATTAACTTTACTTGAACTAAGATTATACATTCGTTCAAAAGACTGCAAAAATTTACAAAACTCAATTTCAAAAATTGAATTAGTAGATCACAGCCAGATTGCTGAAAATTATTTGGGTGAATTTTACTTTATTCTTGCTCGTTCCTATGAACTTCTAAACTTTTATAAGCAAGCAGCTAAAAACTATAATTTAGCGGCTCAATTTTATCAAAATCAAGGACTAAATAAAAAATATCTAAAGTCTTTATTTAATGCCACAGTTCTTAGAGAATATTTAAATGATACAATTAAGCTCGATGAATATCAAGCCATACTTAAGATCGCAATAAGAGAAAGAGATCGAAGTATAATTGGATGCACATTGCGCAATTTAAGTTTTCAATTATTATTTTCTGGTTCTTATAATTCAGCCTTTAAAATTATCAATCGCAGTTTAAAAGCCCTCCGTTTTGAGTCCGCGGGTTTAAATTATCAATTAGCGGAACTAAATTTAGCTCATCTCTACTATTTAATGGGTTATTATATTGAATTGGCAAAAATAATTAGAAAATTAGAAAGTTCAAAATATCCAGAAATTATAGCAGGTGTAAAGCTTTTAAAAACACATAATTTTTCTGAGAATTGTGACGACTACTCAATTAGTTGGCTATGGCGGTTACAAAAAAAAATATCAAGTATGCCAAAGGTTTCTGAATTAGAAGATAAACTTATGGGTTATTTAATACTTTCTTCCCGAAGTAAACTTGAAATTGTAACGTATCTTTGGCCGCAAATAAAAGATAATGAAATCAGGAATGATCGTTTTAAAAAGGTCTTGGCAAGAATAAAAACCAAAAGACCAAATATTATTTCATATTGTGCGCCATTTTATAAGCTGAATATAAATGAAGTAAATAAGAGTATTGTTCTCAGGGAGGACTTAAATTTTAACTCTGAAACAAATCATGGTGAGGAACTTGTTGGTGATGAGTTAAAAATTAAAAATATTTTGATATCTCGGAGCCAAAGTTTTTATGAACTACTCGAAAGTCTATATGGTAATCAAGAGTCTATAGAAAAACTTATTAACAGACTAAAAAATTTAATTGGAAGAGTGAGAAAGAAGTGCCCAAGTCGATTACACTACCGTGAAGGAAAATATTATTGGATTTAAATGGATGATTTCGAAGCAAGACTTCTCCTTCACTATTGATATAAAGAAATGGCAGCAATCTTTCGCTGCCATTTCAATTTCAAAGCATTAATTCTAAGATAGTAAAATATATTTATTTTACTTCAAATGTAATATCATAATTATTATTATAAATAAGATCATTTGTTGATGATGTTCTCAGTCGGTATCCATGATATAGATTAATGACGCCTTTTTGATTTGCCAGTGTGCCATCAAAAATCGTGTTCTTCATAGTGCCTTTTAATTCCACATCAAAATATGCTGGTTGTAGAGTTGATAGGCCACTTGATGGTTCCCAAGGGTTAAATGCAGAACCATTTTTTTGATAGAACATTGTCTTTTTATCAGATCCGGTAACAGAGGCAACAACAAAAACATCGGCTCTTTGACCTAGGTACTGATAGTTGGGTGTTAAGGCTAACTCAATTTTAATGGGTGTGGTTGAATTTACACTTGCTTTATTTATGGAGTTTGTCGGTCCATTATTGATTGATATTAAAAAATCGGATTTTAGATTTCCTAGATCTTGCTCTCGTAAGTCTTCGCAACTACTAGTATCATTGCTATGCTTTGTCATGCATAGACCAAAACCAATATTATATCCTCCAAGACCTTGATCGCATTTATTTTCAGAGTGATCATCAGCTTTCATACATATTCCAACGCCTAAGCTTGGTGACGTAAGGGCTTGGTAACAATCATGTTTAGAACCTCTATCTGAAAGCATACACAGTCCCGTACCAATATTAGTAGCACCCAGTAGGTTATTACAATCTTTATAAGAATTAGAATTATTTAGCATACAAAGTCCAAATCCAGTATGGTCACTACCTTTTGCATTTCTACATTCAGAACCATATTTATAATTGGTATTATAGTTTGGCGTGCCATCGGAATAATTATAAACAGGTGTTCTTCCTGCAGCCATGCAGAGTCCAGCACCAGTATTATCAGCACCATTGAGTTTCTCACAAGTGTCATTATCAAGACGAGTTCCATCTGGCATATAGGCAGCCATACAAATTCCAGAACCAATATTATCTCCACCTAATATATTATCACATTCTTTTTCACTTCTTCCTGAAGCCAAACAAATACCAAAACCAATACTAGGATTATTCCGAGCTTGTTCGCAATCACCGGCATTACCAGAACGAGTTGAAGTCATGCAAATACCGTAACCTAAATTGATGTTCCCGAGAGCTTTTTCACAAATTTCTTTTTGTTCATGACCAGAAGCCATACATAATCCATACCCCAGATTTTCTCCAGTGTTCGCAGCTTTTGCACAATCAGTAGGGTTATTACTCATTTCTGCAGTACATAAACCAAACCCAACATTTGGTTTACCTAAAGCGATGCGGCACTCACTTTCATACCGACCTGCTGCAAGGCAAAAACCATAACCTGTATTTTCGCCTCCTAAAGCATTGAGACAATCCACATAACGATTTTGAGTTCGCTCAGACGCCACACAGAGAGCAAAGCCTAGATTGTTACCGTGAAGAGCTTTAGAACAAAGATCGCGATTTCCGTAGGGGGAGGACATACAAATACCAAATCCTACGTTGTTCTCACCCTTTGCTAATTTACAATCTTCTTTTGCTAAATAAGGAGATGCCATACATAGTCCATATCCTAAGTTAACACCGCCAAGTGAGTAGAAACATTGTTCCTCTGGTCGACCTGAAGATAAACATAATTTATAACCTACATCTGATAATTCTGTATTTTGAAACATCATTAACATTAGTAGTGGTGATGATACATCACCATGACGAATTTGATACAATTCATCTCCTACATCAAAGTCATATCCGAGATCATATCTATAATTTAGTGGAGCGTAATCAGAATAATATTTAGCATTTAACAGGCCATTGTTATTTATTTTTGACATTTTTGTTTTAGTGGATGAAACATACCCGTTATCGATGGATTTCGAAAAATTTGACGTTGATAAATTCGGTACTTCAAATTTTATTTTTTTATCGGAACAACCAAATATAAAAATTGTACAGATAAATAGTAAGGTTATTTTGAATTTCATTTAAGACTCCTTTTTGTGCCTCATAGATTGAAATCATTGTGGCATTTTTTTTTGTTTTCTTTTGATACATTTTATAAAAATATAGTTCTCAATTTATTTTATCAAAATGAAACATCCATATTTTTTAAAATCGTATCGTCGAAATATACTTTTGCAAATTTAAGACCAAGATTAATTAAAATTAATATTTTTATAAAAACAAATATTTGAAAGTACTTTTAGTTGGTGATTCAAAAAATTGATCGTGTTGATTTTTTAATCGATGTATTTAAAAATTACGAATTTGCAAAAGACGACGTAACTTTCAATGCTGATGTTAACAAACAGCGTTTCAACAATATGTCTTGATATGAAACATAAAGAAAGTGTTACTTAGAAGGAGAGCATGACTTAATGGCTTTAAAAATTTGATAAGACAATTGTTGTCGTCGTATCAAAGCAATTTCCACAAACCTTTTTTTAAATTTTATTCCAGTTGATGTTAAATTCTCATTAGTAGTTATGCAGGGCTCAAATTTGGTAGGTATATTTATGCAGTTTTTAGAATTTGATCTTTGTAGATAGTTAAAAGTGATCTGCTTTGAGTTTAATTCTTCTGAAGGATTTATTACAATTTTACTAATATCATTATGTTTTAATTCAATATCTATGATGTCGTTTGTTTCTTGCGAAAAAAATCGTACGGAATTTTTATTGCAAGTTATGTCTTGGATAGAGTTATCTTGAATTGATTTTATTTCACTGAAGACATTACAACTTTGCAATTCCGATAAAATTTTCATTTTTTTGCTAATATAATTACCCTCTTCATCCTTCATTTGAGTTTCCATTGGCATGAAGAGAAATTCTTCTATTTTATGTGTTAATCCTTTTTCTCTAACACATTCACCTTTTGAATTTAAGATATATGATTGAAGCGAACTTTCACCATCTGCGCACCCCAGTTCAGGTGAATAAATCATTAAATCAAATCCAAGTAGTGCATCTGCGAGTAAACTATTTTTAAGTAGACTAGTGATTCTATAAAAGCTGCCACGTCCTCCCAAGTCTAGAGCGGCTTGAGTACCATATTTTGCCTCTAATTTACCGGCTCTATAGGCATTAATTTCACCCATTCGAATTTCTTTTATTAATTGATATCTTTTTGAGTCGCTGAGCGCTTTATATTCACTACCTCTTACAATTTCAAAATACTTTTGCGCAGCTGGATTAGTTGGACTTCCATCATATAAAGCAACAGTCTTAGGGTATTTAGTTAAAAATTTCACATCTCTAGGTCTTTGACCATTTCTAAATCGATACTCAACTTTTCTTGTCATTGGATCCCACATTCGATCACCTTCATCAGCCATTTTTAACTGATCAAGAAGAGTTTCTTGTTGTAAGCGGATGAGTTGAATTTGCTTCTCAGACATTTCATCCTTTATTTCTAAGCCAATTTCGTTAAATAATTTTTCTAAGTTATCATCTCCCACTTTATTCATAGTATTAATCATATTTCTATCTGTTATTTTTTGACCCAGATTTTCATGTAAATCTTGGTAGTAGGGTCTTCCGCCAGCTCTGTTTGAAAATGAATAAAGTTTTTCATCATCATGAATGTGGGCGGCCCTAAGCACCTGCTCTTTTGTTAATCCATGAAACTCCTCAGGATTAGCGACAAAAGCAGCTTCAATTAATTTAACCAGTCGTTCTTTATGTAAACGAGTATGTTGAACAAAATCTTCTATAGTTCGAAGTGGAGAAAATTTTAAGTTACCTTCTATTCGTCTCACAACATGTCTCATTGCTCGAATAGCGTTAGCTTGGGATGATTTTAAGATATTAGGCGAAGATTTTGAGGAGGATTTACTATCGTTTCCAGTATTGTTTGCTTCATAACTAAATTGATCACCGTAATTTTCAGGAAAAATTAAAAATTTGCAAATTTCTGTACTTTTATCTCTCTTGCAAAGAATTTCTTTTTTTAGTTCATCAATTGCAGGAAGTGTATTATTTTCCCATTCACTAATGCATAAGTTAACATCTTCAGAGTTATTTTTAAAATATGAAATATTAGTCGTGGATGACTCGCTTGCAAATGCAGATTCACTTATTAATAAATAAAAAAGTAATAAAAATATTTTGTATATTTGATTATCCAATTTCTTATTTTTTGAAATTTCTTGCAAATTTCCACGATATCTATAAATAAATATTATTGAAATGATTACGAGAAATATTAAAAGCATAGATATTATTCCATATAAAATAAAGAGTAACTTTACTCAATTTTTTTGATACAAAGTAAGTTCAAACTACACATTAATTTAACTATGCAAAACACATGCTAAAATTAAGACAGTTAATGAAATATTAAAATTTTTAGAATTAAGTAGAAAACAACCATAAAATCTATAAGTTACAATTTTAAGATTAAATTTGAGCTTAAAAATATGAATTTATTAAAAAAATAAAAATATAAATAAATTCAAGTAATTTGATGTTAATCCTACTGACTGTCAAAGTGTTAAACAGCTCAATACGCACCTCCCGAAATTTTTCACACAAAATTTAGTTTTAGTTGTTGGCGGCACTTGTAAGAGATTGACGCTGCACTAAAAAAGTAGACTATTGACATCATGAAAACACACGAAGAAGTCGAAGCAATTTTA
>Ga0154020_10000217_pt1 | contig 68009 bp, 43 predicted proteins | sample Klosneuvirus_201_FD_109709 | JGI IMG/M metagenome (GOLD analysis project Ga0154020, IMG submission 109709) | Active sludge microbial communities from wastewater, Klosterneuburg, Austria - Klosneuvirus_20160825_MG | ecosystem: Engineered > WWTP > Aerobic digester > Activated sludge | place...
AAATTGCTTCGACTTCTTCGTGTGTTTTCATGATGTCAATAGTCTACTTTTTTAGTGCAGCGTCAATCTCTTACAAGTGCCGCCAACAACTAAAACTAAATTTTATGTGAAAAATTTCGGATATAAAATTACTGAATAAACTCTAATAAAGTGTATTAATGTTTAACACCTCAGCTTCTATAAATACTTGAATTTATTAATTAATTACTTTGGCATGCTTTTCGCTAAGAAAAGAAATGACACAGTCATTATCAACTTTAAGAGTTAAAATTCTATAAAATGAATTTAAGAAAGGTATTTTTATGATTTTAAATAAAAAATTTCTTCTACAACTATCCATTCTTCATTTTTCAATGATAGGATCAGCAATAGGAGGATTTAACGCTGCAAAAAACATACTGACTTTCAAAGTAGCACCTTACGATTTAGGAAAAACATTAGATGTTTTGCAAACTGCTAAACAATGGAAAAATATGATAAAGTCACCTGCTTTAGAAAATTTAAAAAATGGAAAAGCTTTGGTATATTCAGAAGATGGGTTGCGTATGGATGTATTATACAAAATACAAAATAAAAATATAGAAATATCAAATCTCCCGATTCCCACGATTGAAACTACTGGGGTTACAAATAGAAAGATATCCCTTGTTAAAAAAAATGATCCTTCTGATTGGTTTAGCAGGGAAGCTCATCCCATAGAAATTAATGTAGTACAAAAAGGCACAAATAAAAATGAAATGCAAGTGGAGGTAAGCTCTATATTGAATACTAGGGATAGAAAAGTTGTAGATAAAGTTGAATATCAACAAATTGTAAATAAAAATGGTTCTTCTTCTTTTGAAAAATATACTTACGTAAATACGACGAACCCAGAGAACTCCTTTCATATTGGTAATGAAGGTAACAATATTGTTATTTTTACTGAAAAAAAGAAATTAAAAATGAAGTCTAAAGAGTCTTCTCCAGTTTTAGCAAAAGTGGACGATAGCGTTGGTTCTGTTCAGAAATTAGTTCTTTCGTCATCGGGAGAGGGTGGACTAACTATAAGAAACATACAACATAAAATAGGCATAGATGGTTCATCTTCAATTAGACTCGAATTGCAACAAGCAGACGGAATAAATATTAATTACGATTTTCGAGTGGAGAAGCCCAATCGAAGGATAGTTAATTCAAATAATAATACTCCCGCTGATATCACTGAAGTACGTGGATCACTATGACACTGACGTGCAGACAAAACCTAAGATAATTTTTTTATACTAAATTAGTATAATTGATTAATCTAATAAATCTGACAAGCCTTGTGCAATGAAAAATAGAATCTATAGCCTTTGCGAAAAATGAGTAAGAGCAGCGCTAAAGGCAAACAACCGCTTGCATAAAGGTTTTACGTAATCCTAAACTTTCTTTTTTTCTTTGTTCGAGATTTATCTGTTGCGCTCTAACTAAAGTCTTACTTTTATTTGTATATTGATCTGTTTGTTTAATTAAATCATACTTAAATTAAACAAGAATTACATCATTTGATTCCACAAATAGATTGAAAGTCTTGTTCTATAAGAATTTTTGTTATTTCTAGACCTATTTTAAATACATTGAGAAAATAAAGTGAAAATGTTTTGTTTTTTACATTTATTCAAACAAAATCTAAAATTTATACTTCAATCGAGTCTATCTTTTTTATTAATAATATTTTGTAAGTCTCAGGTATTAGCAGAGGGAGGAAAAATAGCTCTATTTGATTTTAGTTTTTTCTTACATCAATTAGTCGAATACAATAATAATGGGACTCCTTGTTTTTTTGGTTTAGATAAAAGTGAAAGACAAATTCTTGTAGATAAAATTCAATCCTGTGGGGCATATGGCAATTATAAATTACCTTATGGTCCATTCAGAGAAATATACCAAGAACTTATTTTTACCCTAGCTCGGGATAAGTTTAACGAAGGCAACAAATGTTTAAAAGTCCATCTTGCTTTTCTTCAGAAAAGAGATCTAAAGGGATTTTATGGCTTTTGGTTAAAAGCAGCATCAAGCTCATTGGCCAACTCTTATATATATAAAGGGATTGCTACTAGAAAACTCAATCAATTAGACCTTGGCCTAAAGAATGATGAGCTAAAGGCCGAAATTAAAGAACAGCTTGAAAATATCGAAACAGAACATTCAAAGATACCATTATTTCCTATCGAAGAATTCTCAGATATGTTTATAAACAAACTGGACGCTAAACTTAAGAAGATGAATATACTGGACTCTGACCCGAAAGATTATCCCGATATGAGTCATTTCAGAGAATTAATGTCTGAAATTGAAAAAATAATCGATGATCCTGAAATGGCTGAACGTGCATTTTATGATATGAACTCTTATATAGATGCGCAAATGTTTATACCCACAAATAAAAGTATTTCTTCATCCATGAAGCAAACCCTTTGGGACAAAGGATTTGTTAAAAAAATCTTGGACGAAGTTTTAGATGATCAACCTGCATTAAAAGCAAAACTAAATAGTTGTATTGAGGGTGATTATGGTGCTATTGCTTCTACCGTCAACGGCGTTACCGATTTTATTACAAGCATGGCTTTTGGCGGATATGTTACAAAAGCGACAACACTAGCACTAGGCAGCTCAGAAATAAGAGCTATGATTTCAAATCCTTTCCTAAAGGCCTTATTTACAAAAAATAAGTGGCTATTATCAAATGTGGCTAGAAATCCTTTTAGCTTTAGTTTAAATACCCTATCCTATAGCTGGATAAATACTAAAGTTAAGGATGCCTATCATATTTGTATCGAAAAAAATCCGCGATATGCTTTATTAAATCCACCTTCCAATTGTGAAAATGAAGAGCAAATGATGAATTATAGTGTAGATACACTTGGTCTGCAATCGTGCATGACAGAAGCTCGAATGACCGTTCTCTTTTGATAAGTTTGTTTCGAGACAGTGCGTTTATTTTTTAAATTCAGGAAGTTAAAGATTTCTAAGTTCATTGTGATGATTGCTTTATCTTTATCAAAGTCGCTTAAACTGCGCCCTTTGGGTTAGTCTGTGTTTCAAAGAGTGTAAGAAATTCGTGTGCAAAACGGTGAGCATCACCAGGCCAGCGAGCTGAAATGTAATTACCGTCTTTAACTACAAAACCTCGATTTAAATTTTGTGAAGAATCCCGAAACAGTGGGGTAGGTCCTGAGATAAAATTGTTTTGATTTGCAAGACATGATTTTACTTCCGCTTCGACAGTAATGGGATAGGTGAGATAATAGTCCTTGAGCCAGAGACAGGTGAGTGTCCAGGCAGTAAGCTCCTGGGATTGCAATAAAGATGTTGTTTTTCTTTCAAATAAAACACTTTTACCGGAGTCATCTTTACTTCGTGCTGCTAAAATGACACCGTGGCAAATAGCTCCAACAGGTTTGTTTTGAGTAAAGAATTTTACAACTTCATTTTGAAGTAACTTTGATTCCAGATACTCCCGCATTCCTTTGTCATGTCCGCCTGGTAAAAGTAATCCATCAAAATTATTTTTGTTTATATCACTCCATGGAATTGGATTGTTAAATTCAGCACTAAGAAACATTTCATTATAGGCAGAGCGTGCGTTGCTATCGGCTTGGAGCAAGGGGGCGAGTAAGCCTAATCCTTTGCCTGTCAGCATAATTTGATCACAAACGGATTTTTTACCATCGGGAGTAGAGAAAACTATTTTTATTTGGTGTGAAATGAGAATTTTCCAGGGAATAGCAACTTCAGTTGGATCAAAATCTTTATGAGGTAAAGGAATTAGAACAGTTTTCACAATTAATACCTCTATTTCGTATTAGAAAGTGTTTGCAAAGCTCATCATTTTGTTCGTCGCTTTATTTTGAATGTGGCCGGAGGAGCCCGTGACTTTGGTGTACGACTCCCAAATCCCCAAGCTAAGAGCCGTTGATCAATGATAAGCGGCCTTAGTGATTTCAAATCCAAAACCTTCGCTTTCAATATCGGATTCAAACTCTATTTTCACTGATTCGCCTTTAATGATGCGAGAATAAAAACTTCCTCTTGAGCCTGAAATATTATGAGCGATTTTACCAGTTTTATCGATGAGTCGCACTTGATCATTTTGTTGTTCTGTTTCAAACCGAGTGAAGTAAAGTGCAATTTCTGTAGCACCAGGAATTTTTACTTCAAAGGTTTGTTTTGTCTTAGGAAGATAAGGATGTGCCGATTGTATTGAAACTGGCATGGATTGCCAATTCTCAGGATCGTTGGCATCAGGTGGGGCAAGTTGATTACTTAAGGCATAATAGGCATTGATCATTCCTCCGCTGATTGAACGACCTCTCATTGAAGCTATGGGCTTAGAAGTTTTAATTAATCGTTCTTTCAACTCACTATTTTTTAATTGAGGTTCATGAGAAAGAACGAGGGCCGCGACACCAGACACAAAAGGTGCTGCCATGGATGTGCCAGAAGGTGATTTGGTCTCACCACCTTTCCAAAAACCAAAAACCCCCACACCCGGAGCGCCAATGTGCACCGTTTTGACTCCCCAATTTGAAAACCCAGCATAGTTACCATTTGTATTAATTGCAGCAACAGAAACAACATTGGGAATATTGTGAGAAGCAGGAAACATGGGCTTTTCATCATTATTCGTTCCATCATTCCCTGCGGCAGCGACAAAAATAGCACCAGCTTTATTAGCTCTTTCAATGGCTTCCTGTAAGGCTTGTGATGAGGTGTAAGCTCCCCAAGAATTACTTAAAACTTTAGCGCCTTTGTTGATCGCATAATCAATGGCTTTGACTGCTGCTTCGAGAGTTCCTTCGCCGTTAGATTTTAAAAACTTAAGCCCCATGATTTTAACTTTCCAGTTAATACCTGAAATGCCTTGGCCGTTATCTCCTGTTGCACCGATGGTGCCTGCACAGTGAGTGCCGTGCCCATTGTCATCGTAGGGATTGGAAGCAACTCCTTCTCCTGTTGGATTGACACCGTAAATATCATCTATGTAACCGTTATTATCATCATCAAATCCAGATTTACCATGTAATTCTAAATCATTCGTCCACAAATTATCTTTTAAATCAGGATTATTGTAATCAATGCCGGAATCAATAATGGCTACAATTACTTCACCAGAGCCAGTTTCGATATCCCAAGCTTTGTCAATATCGATATCCACTCCATTTTTAATTCCTGTATTTTTCAAACCCCATTGTTGAGAAAAATTAGGGTCGTTTGGAGTTTTAAGAGTGTGATAAATAATATTGGGTTCAACATATTCAACGAGAGGATTCGATGACAATTCTTTGATTGCTGATTTTTGAGTTTCAATGGAAGCGCGTTGAACCACCAATACATTGGCCGCAGGAAGTGTTGATTTAATGTAAGCTCCCAAGTGAGAGCTTAAAGCTTTTGCATTAAAGTTGAAAGTGCTAAAGTTTGGTTTTAATTTGACAAGATACTCACCAGGAACAGCCTCTGCTTCTTGAGCTAGTACGATATTATTAAAGCTTAAAATAGTTAGGACACTGAGGCATAATAAATAATTGTATGAAAATATCGCATTTGTTCTTTTCGAATTATTCATTCGAGGAATCCAGTTACAAAACAACTTCTTATACCTGATATAATTAAAAATAGACATTGTCCCCTCCAAAATGAATGTTGATGCCAGTGGCATGCTAACAATTAAAAAAAATTTGACAATCAATTTCAAAGAGCTTGCTTATTATGACTGCCGTTGTTAAAGACTTTGGAGCTCTAATTGGGGGGAGTAAAATATGAATTTAAAATTAATATTATCGTTTCTTTTATCAACGTTGTTAATTTCGACTGCTTTTGGTTTAAATGAAACTCAAAAGTTAGCGGATTTTCATCAATTAACTGGACTTATCGATGCGCAATATGCTCCTAAAATCTATAAAAAGAATACTTTGGGAATTGATCTTCAGGTATTAGCCGCAAAGTACGAAGAGAAAATTAAGAATACAAAAACCAATGCTGAATTTTATTATTTAATGGTTCAGTTTGTTGCTGAATTTAAAGATGGGCATTTTGGACTTTCAGTACCGTCGGAGAGAGTTTCTTCACTTGGATTCACGACTGATTATATTAATGGAAAAGTTCTTATTGATGAAGTTGATACCAAAGCACTTCCTGATTTTAAGTTTCAAAGGGGAGATGAAATTGTTCTATTTAATAAACTTCCTGTGGCCACAGAAGTGGATAACATTAAACCATATATCTCTAATGGAAATGATGCATCGATTACTCGTATTGCTGCCATCTCATTATCTCTGAGAAAAGCGACAAAGCTACCAAGTCCAACGGGATCAGTAGAGTTGGGTATTCGTCATGGCACTTCAGATATCATCGATACGGTTGTTCTACCATGGAAGCAAACAGGTACTGCCATTGATGAAGACGGTCCTTTTCTCTCAGCGAGAATGAATAACCCTTTCCAAGTTTTCACAACAGATTACTCTCAAATTTCAATTAAAGAATTAATGTTTGATATTGAAAATCCAAAATTGAAATCCTTCCGATGTTCGGGAGAAACTCGTATTGCAATCCCAAAGGATGCAACTGTTTTGACGACAACTCCTTTTGTTTCATATTATCATCCAACTGAAAAAGGTAATATTGGTTACCTTCGAATTCCACATTACTCTTGGGATTCAACTCCAGGTCTTACGAATGCAAAAGTGTTGGCGCAGTATCTTTATGTTGTAGCGCAATTAGAAAAAAATACTGTGGGTCTAGTGATCGATCAAGATCACAACTGTGGTGGTAGCGTTGAACTAGTTGAAGCAATGGCAGCCTTATTTATTCCAAAGGCTTATCCAGGTTTAGAGTTTCAATTCTTAGCAAGCAAAACAGAGTATTTGGAGTTTAAAGGGTGGATTGAGAGCGATACTACCGAGAACACCTTTGATCGAGATGGGCTCAACCAAGCCCTAGCATTGATTTTAGATTCATGGAAAAAGGGTGAGTATTTAACACCGAAAACAACGTTTCATGCTCAATTTCCAGTGATGCCTGCAAACTATCAATACACAAAACCAATTGTTCTATTAGCTGATGAAATGTCGGGATCAGGCGGTGATGCATTCCCAGGCTTGATGCAAGGAAACGGTCGAGTGAAAATTATCGGTAATAGAACTATGGGACTTGGTGGACATGTGGAAGAAATTCCTGGTCTATATAATTCTGGACTTAAACTGCGCATGACAAAATCAATGTTTTTTAGACCCGATGGTGTAGCTGTAGAAAATAATGGAGTTCATCCTGATATCGCCTATATTCCCAATCGTGATGATTTTATGTACGAGTTTAAAGCTTATCAAAAATTTTATTTGAATGAACTTTTCAAATTGATTGATAAGACTAACTAAGTAGTCGCTGTCACAAATTACTTTTCGGTTTCGCCAAATTTTAAAAGATAAGGCGTCCGAAGATTAAATCAAACAAAAATGTATTTTCTGTTAGCCACAACATTTCGGAGGATTTCTAATGAAATTTCAAATTTTAATTCTGATATTTTCAAGCCTCTTTTCGATGGCTACAGTTGGAGAAATTCCGTCAGATGATTTAGTTGGGGTATGGAGAGATCATGGAAGTCAGCAATATATTTATGTATTTTCTGATCTCTCCTGGAGAGCAAAGGTTCTTCAAAATAATATTCTTATTAATATTGAAGGGCAAATTGTCGTCACGACAAAAGGTGAAAACGAACAAGGAACCTACGCGGTTTTTTTCAAAGAAAAAGGCGATAATGGTTGGGCCAATGTCGCACTCATGCTTGGCACCAATGATGATGAAATTACTGAAAATACTCGATTACAAAATGCAGATTTAATATTCAAAAAAGAAAATCCTTAATCCACCCAATTAGTATTATTTGGTGTTGAGGGATTCCATCTTCCATAGTCACACATGAACAAATAGGAGTAGCGATCCGTATCATCAATAAACGCGGTCACAGCTCCTGATATTGCATTCAACGTTGAAGTACTTGTATTCCAATTAACATTAGGTCGAATGCGGAATAGCTTTAAATTATTAGATAGACCATTACAATTAAGTCCACTTGTTACATCCTCCCAAGCTTGAACTCCTGATGAGATGGAAGAACCACTGCTAACCCAAGGGCCTGACCATCGAATGGATTCTGGGGTACCATGTTGAGAAACCATATACATAAAGGGAATGTTATCAGCAGAATAATCAAGCCCACCATTATTCTTTGGGTAATTAAAATTTTGAAATGTAATCGAATTTGGTGATGGGGAGCTAAAATTTTGAATACGGAACTGGCGAGGAGGTGGTTGAGGTGTAATACTAACAAGGGTTTCAGTATTATATTTATACAATGAATAATAATCTTGATCATTAAAGGGTTCATTGTAGGCATAGGCGGTATTATTATTTTGTCTCCAATTATCATAGCAACGCAGTAACTTCTGCCTTCCCGTTATCCATTCCTTAAAGTCATTTTTAGAATTTTGAGCACCACCACTTAGTATTCCAAAAGGGCTATCAATCATTTGTTTATCAGCAGGCACAACAAATTGTGTGGGCATTGGTACTTTATTTATAGATGTTTCAGCTGGATTGGTGAAGTCTCTTTGGCAGATCGTATGATGAGTTGTTCCAGCAAACTTAGCATCACAAGATCCGAATGGGCAAGTAATCTCTCCTTCGTACATGATTTTATTAAATGGGGTTAATGGATTATCATCTTTTCTTCTTAACTCTAGAACGCCTGAAAAAGTTTTCGAATTGATATCACAAATTTTATCAATCGGTGTAGTCCCACCATCGGCAACAAAAGTGATAGGAGGACAAAGAGCTAATGTAGGGTTAAGCGAATCGACAACATAAACTTCAACGTCATGATCAGGAGCAAAGTCCATTCGAACATAGACACGAGGAATGACAGGCTTGATTGCTGTAGGTTGTAAGCCAGAGGTAGCTGGCCCTGGAGGAATACTGTGTAACCATAATGATTCGGTCAAATAAAACCGAATTGATGGTAATGCAACAACAGGTATATATTTAGCAACTGGATCACCGGATGGATTCGTTGAGGAAAATTGGCAGGCACTATTGCTGGCTTCGGTTCCTAAATCTAATTGAGCAGAAATATCATTAGGGGGTGAAGACATAATTGGACCTTCTTTCATGCCTCTAGCGTCAAAAGACGTACTACAGATTCGTGAACTACCTGCAACAGAGCAAGTCATATTGGAAGTTAGATCCGCATAGGAATTAGTGGTACTCTCTGCTAGTAATGCCGCACCACCAAAAAAAGGAGAGGTTAAAAACGACCAAGTTGCTTTTGGAGTAGCATTACAGCAGTTACCAGCTGTGAAGCTAAGAGCAATTGTAGCAGTTTTAGTAATTCGAATTTTATCTGGATTATTTGAAATATTAGAACCAACGCCGACTTCGATTAGATTAATTATTTTTGTTATATCTAATTTTGGAACTGTCAAGGTTTCCAAAACCACATCAGAAAATTGATTCTTTAAAATTAAATTAATAGGATAATTTGCAGAGGACTGATTAACTAAAAAATCAAAATTTAATAAGCCTTTATTCCCCATAATAGTTGGAGTTGCAACAATTGAATCATTCACTTTTAATTGATTATAAGAAATCTGCTCGTCATCTCCAACATAAATGGAATAAGATTTTGTTGTTGTAACACAATCTCGAGTCAAGTTGAGATTTTCATTTACAAATTGATATTCAGGCGTTCCGACTAATCTTACTGTGAGATAATTTGATGAATCTAGTTCATTACCATTAGAATCTGTGGCAATAATTTTAAATTGGTAGAAACCTGATTTAAACTCAGGCGGTATATAATCTGATGAGTCTGCATTGAGTGTCCAATGATAAGTAGGATCGGGGGTGCCGCTTTTAGTTTTTCCAATCAAAAATGATATGGGTGGTCGAGACTCAGCATTGACATTTAATTGTGTTCCAAAGTTAAAAGTTTGATTGGGAGTGGCACCAGTTAAGTCAATTGCCCAAACACCAAGACCAGGATTATCTGGAGTAGGAATATCTTCCCATGTTTTTTTAAGTAATTCTGGTGGTATTTTTGAATCATCATAGAGTTTGGCATCGGTGCCCGTTAAGGATCGTCCTTGGATACGCATTGAAATTAACCCTGAGGGATTCATTACTGAAGCTTCTAATCGTAATCCTTCAATTAATTGTAAAGGGTAACCATAATATTTAGGTACAACAAAAATGCCTTTGCTATTGGGCGAAATGGGAGAATTACTCTGAGACAATAGATTTCGAATTTGAATACCTTTTTGGAGCGGAACATAAAGCTCACCATTCAAATCAGAAAGAGAAATATCACTATGGTTATCGGAACGAATACCAACTAAATATCGAATGGTTACTGACATAGCTTTATTACACTGACTGGCAAAGTTTAAACAAAAAGGCTCAAACCAAACTCTGGCCTGAAGTGGACATAAATCAACATTTGCCGCTTCAGTAGAGGTGCAGCGCATTCCCGTGTTTTTATAATAAACATCTTCTCCTGCCACTGTTTTTTCTGGATCTTTAATGGTATTTTCAGTTAAATAAAATAAATAGCCTCGTCCGACTTCTTCAATAGTAGTTTTATCGCAACCGAATGTTGTATTATTTAAATCGGGCATACATGTTTTTAGGAGATTGGGAAACCCAAGAACACTAGGGGGGCCATAATCAGGTGATAAGCCTGCAGCCCCAATCGATTGAGTCACATCTGCAGAGACTGCAAGATTAGAAAGATTCATCGCGTGTGTTTTAATTTTATTTACAATTTCATTTCTAGCTTGTGCTAAGTTATATTGAGCATTGCCTTTATTTACGATACTGAGAGTTGAGATAATTCCACCTAAAACAATCGCACTAATGACTAAAGCAACACTCACTTCAATTAAACTAAATCCATTTATTTTTTTCATACTCAATTCTCCAAATCCTAAATTGTATTAATCAATTATCAATCAGTCCAAGTATTATAACTTTGGCCAGATGGGTGCCATCGACCGTAGTCGCACATAAAAAAATAGGAGTACCGATCGTTTAGATTATAATTAAAATTTTCTAAGGCTTGGTAACTCACGTTGGTGACTGTAGAGGTGTTCCAATTGATATTAGGTCTTATTCTAAGTAGTTTAATATTATTAGATAAACCACTACAGTTTAATCCATTTGTAACGTCTTCCCATGCTTGAGTTCCCGATGTTGTGCGGAGATTAGTGATAGGGTCCACATTGGACCAATTAACACTAGAATGCGATGAAGCCTGTGAAATCATATAAACAAAAGGAATATTATCGGCACTATAGTCGTAAGAGCCACTATTAATAGGAAAATAAAAGCGACTGAATGCAATACTGAAATATGAGTTAGAGGTTGGGGATTCTAATCTTGATTGAATAGGGGCTGGAATGGGATTTATTGCTAAACGTGTTTCATTATTATATTTAAAGACATCATAGTAATCTTGTTTATTGTTGGGAGGGTTAAATGTGGAGGGAGCCCAATTGCCAGACATCCAGTTGTCATAACAGCGCAATTGCTTTTTACGACCATTCTTCCAAACCGTATTATCATTATGAATATTTTGGGAGCCATCATTATTTAATCCATAAGGGCTATTGAGCATATCCACATTGGCTTTAACTAAATATTCAGCAGACATTGGAGTGTCATCAATTATCTTCTTTTTAGGATCTGTGAAATTTCTTTGACAAATAGTATGATGAACTGTTCCAGCTATCTGAGCATCACAACCAGCAGCAAAGGGACAAGTGGGTTCTCCTTCATAGGCAATTTTATTAAATGCTGTTGCTTCTAGATTGTCTTTTCGTCTCAGTTCGAGAGTACCAGAAAAACTAGTGCTATTGAGATCACAAAATTTATCAATAGGTGTTGTGCCACCATCAGCTATAAAGGTGATTGGTGAAGAACAAAGTTTATTTGTGGGGTTTGCAGAGTCAACAATAAAAACTTCAACATTATTGGCAGGAGAAAAATCGATTCGAACATAGACTCGGGGAGTGATGGGTTTAATTGATGTTGAAGAAAGTGCAGAGGTTGCTGGTCCAGCAGGTATACCATGGAGCCACAGTGATTCGGTGAGGTAGAATCGAATTGTTGGTAGATTGACCACAGGGATAAATTTACCGATGGGATCACCTGATGGTTTTGTTGATGAAAATTGACAAGCAGGATTAGTAGACTCGCCACCCAAGTCAATTTGTGCTGAAATATCATAGGGAGGAGAAGAAAGAGGTGGACTCTCTTTTAGGCCTTTTGCAACAATCGAAGTACTACAAGTTCTTAAATTATCAATAACTGAACAAGTCATGCTAGAAGTGTAATTGGCTGAAGAACCTGTACTGTTTTCTGCCAGAAGTGGGACGCCTCCAAAATCTGGAGATGAGAGGAATGACCAGACGGATTTTGGAGTTGCATTGCAACAATTCCCTGCCGAATAGTTTAAGTTTACAGTACCAGTGCTGAGATAACGAATTTTTTCAGGATTATTGAGTATACTTGATGAGACCAAAACATCTGTAAGTAATATCGATTTCGTATCTTCTACTTTTGCAATAGTTCCGGTTTCCATGGCAACATCTGAAAAACGATTCTTAAGCGTTAAAACAACAGGATAGTCTCCCGCACTCTGATTCATTAAAAAATCAAAATTCAAAAGCCCTTTGTCTCCAGTAATTGAAGACGTTGGCATTATGACATTATTTAATTTAAGTTGACTAAATGTTATCGCTTCATCATCAGCAACAAAGATAGAGTACGAATTTGATGTTTTGATACAATCGCGAGTAATAGTAAAATTGCTATTAACATATTGAAACTCTGGAATAGAAATCAATCTCACAGTAATGTAATTAGCAGATTCGATTTCACCACCTAAAGAGTCTTTTGTTAAAACTCTAAATTGATAAAAACCAGATTTAAAAGTCGGAGGAATATAATCAGAGGAATCTGAATTGAGTGTCCAATGATATACTGGATCTGGTGTACCGCCTTTAGATTTTCCTATCGAATAAGAAACAGGAGTGCGTGAATTGGATGCTACGGTTGACTGAGTTCCAAAATTAAATGTTTGATTTGGTCCTGCATCTTTTAAATCAATGGACCAAGCGCCTAAACCTGAATTCTCAGGGGTTGGAACATCCGACCAAGATTTATTTAATAATTCATCTGGAATTTTAGTATCATCATAAAGTTTTGCATCTGATCCTGTTAAAGATCTTGATTGTATCCGCATTGAAGTGAGGCCTTCTGGATTACTAATAGTGACTTCAAAACGTAAGCCTTCTATGTATTGTCCTGTATAGCCATAGAATTTTGGTATGACAAAGATTCCTTTACTGTTCGAAAAAAGAGGCATATTTGTTTGCGATAACAGATTTCTAATTTGTACTCCTTTTTCAAGTGGTACATAAAATTCTCCTAAAAGCGTGGGTACAACATCTTCGCTTACATAGTCATCACGAAGTCCCACAGAATAGCGAACAATGAGTGACATAGCTTTATTACATGTCTCCGCAAAGTTTAAACAATTGGGTTCAAACCAGGCTCTGGCAGTTAATGGACAAAATTGAGGATTTGCAGCATCTGTTGAAGAGCACCTTTGACCTGTAGTTCGATAATAAACATCTTCACCAGCAATGGCATTTTCTGGATCATTAATAGCATTCCCTGTGAGATAAAATAAAAACCCTTTTCCAGATTCTTCAAATGTTTTTTTATCGCAACCGGCACTGGGAGTGTTACTAAAATTCGGCAAACAATTCTTTAAAAGATCAGGAAATGCTAGAGTGCTGGTGGGACCATAATCAGGAATAATACCGACAGGACCTAACGAGCTAGTGAGCTCTGCTGATTTAGTCAGATTATCAAGATTCATTGATTGAAATCGTATGTTATTAATTATTTCATCGCGCGCGCGCAGTAATTCTTGATGGGTGTCGCCTTTATTAACAAGAGTTAAAGTTGCCAAGACACCACCAATGACAAGAGCACTCACCGCCGCAGCAATCATCACCTCTGGTAAACTAAAACCATTCATTTTTTTCATATTTAATCCTCGTATTCATACGTACAAAAACTATACATGTGATTAAAATAATTATGTTTATTAATTAATTCTACACTAATATTAGAAATATTAAATATAATTTGATTAGAATTAGATTTAATCAAAAAAATTGATTTTATTTGATAATTTGACTAAATTAAATCTCATTTTAATACGTAATGTTTGATTAATCCATAAAGAATTAAATTGCTATTCGTTATTACTGCGTCTCAAAACAGTTCAGCCAATCATTTTATATTTAGTCCGTCCAACTATTATAAGTCGAACTTGAAGGGTGCCATCTTCCATAATCACACATAAAGAGATAGGAGTAACGATCATTGTAATCACTAAAAGCCGAATGGACGGCTGTGATAGCTTTTATTGTCGCTGATGGTGTATTCCAATTAATGTTTGGTCTAATTCGAAATAGTTTAATATTAGATAGAGTCGAGGAGCCATTGCATTGAAGAAGGTTAGTGACATCCTGCCAATATTGAATGCCTGAAGATGTTGCTGCGGTGGTTGAAGAACTAGGTGTGCCCCATCGAATTCCCTCTGGAACTCCAGATTGTGAGACCATATATAAGAAGGGAACATTGTCAGCTCCATAGTCTATCACGCCATTGTTAACGGGATAATAAAATTCTTTAAAGACGATACTAGTTGGCCAAGGGGAAGTAAAATTCTCAAGTTTAAAATGTCTTGGAGGTGGTTGAGGTGAGAGCTTTGTTAAAACTTCTGTATTGTATTGATATAGTGAATAGTAATCTTGATTATTATATTGATCATTAAATGTTGTGCTTGCAACATTATTCTTGCTCCAATTATCATAACAACGAAGTTTTTTAATTCTAGATTGTTTCCACACCCAAAAATCATTATTTGCATTTTGTGTATTTGAAGTTGTCAGACCATAGGGGCTGTCTTTCATTTCTACATCGGCTGGTACAGTAAACTGAGGAGGCATAGGGAAATCATTTATTGCAGATTTTGCAGAATCTATAAAACTTCTTTGGCAAATTGTATGAGTTACTGTGCCTGAAAACTTAGCATCACAAGGAAAAGCGGGACTGAAGATACAGCTAGTTTCACCAGCATACATGATTTTATTGGATGGTGTGAGTGGATTATTATCTTTTCGGCTCAGAGACAGTTTTCCTGAGAAATTAGTATTTGTAATATTACAAAATTTATCGATTGGACCAGGATTTCCATCTGCGGGAAATGTAATTGGTCCACAAAGAACATTAGGTGGTGTTGCTGAGTCAACCACGTAAACATCGACATCATTAAGAGGTGCAAAATCCATTCGAACATAAACTCGTGGAGTGGCGGCTTTTAAAGCACTTGGTAATACCCCTTGGGTGGGAGTTCCAGGAGGAATATTATGCAGCCATAGTGATTCTGAAAGATAGAATCTAATCGTGGGCAAACTGACAACGGGTACATATTTACCTATTGGATCACCTGATGGCTTTGTTGGTGAGAATTGACATGCTAAATTGCTCGCATCAGCACCTAAATCAAGGATTGCTGAAATATCATTCGGAGGTGAGGCCATATTAGGACCCTCTTTAATTCCTTTAACTGTAATAGAAGTACTACAACTTCGCGTATTGCCAGTAACTAAACAAGACATATTTGATAAATAGTTAGCAGATGAGTTTGTTGTATTTTCTGCTAATAAGGGTAATCCACCAAAATAGGGGGAAGAAATAAAAGACCAAGTAGCTTTAGGTGTTGAATTACAACAATTGCCTGCAGTGTAACTCAAGTCAACAGTGCCGGTAGACGTCAATCGAATTTTTTCTGGATTATTAGTTATATTTGAACCCACCTTAACCTCTGAAAGATTAATAATTTGAGTGCTTTCTAATTTGGGAACAGTCATTGTTTCCATAACAACATCTGAAAATTGATTTTTTAAGGTTAACGTGATTGGGTAATTACCTGAATTTTGATTTATTAAAAAATTAAAATCCAATTTGGATTTATTGCCCACTACAATTGGAGTTGGAACAGTTGTACTATTTAATTTTATTTGATTAAAAGTAATTTTCTCATCATCAGCAATAAAAAGAGAATAGGTGGTTGTTGAGTCAATGCAATCTCGCAATAATGAAAAATTACCGTTAATAAATTGAAATTCAGGAGTTGCGATCAATCTCACTGAAATATAGTTGGAAGATTCTATTTCATTGCCAGAAGAATCGATGGCGAGCACTCTAAATTGATAAAATCCTGATTTAAAAGCTGGCGGAATGTAATCTGTAGAATCAGCATTGAGCGTCCAGTGATAGTCTGGGTCTGGAGAATCTGTTTTACTTTTTCCTATTAAAAAAGATGTTGGAGGACGTGAGTCATTATTAATATTAATTTGTGTACCAAAATTAAATGTCTGATTTGGGGTTGCTCCTGTAAGATCAATGGACCATGCACCAAGACCTGGATTTTCTGGAGTTGGAATATCCTCCCAAGTTTTTTTTAATAGATCAAGGGGAACAGTTGAATCATCAAAAGAAATGGCATCTGTGCCTGTGATGGATCGACCTTGTATCTTCATCGAAATAAGTCCAGTTGGGTTTGTAATTGCGGTTTCAAATCTCAGACCTTCAATAGTTTGACCTGGAAGACCATAAAATTTTTGTACTACAAAAATTCCTTTACTATTGGGAGAAATGGGAGAATCTGATTGAGAAAATAAATTCCGAATTTGGATCCCTTTTTGAAGTGGAATATATATTTCACCATTTGTATCGGTGAATGAAAGCTCTCCCTTAAAATCAGGACGAAGACCAACGGAATATCGAATTGCTAGAGAAATAGCTTTATTACATTTACTTACAAAGTTTATACAATAGGGTTCATACCAAACTCTTGCCATGAGGGGGCAGATGTCAGGATTTGCTGCCTCTGAAGAGGAACACCTCATTCCTGTGTTTCGATAATAAACATCCTCTCCAGCCACTGTTTTTGCAGGATCTTTAATCGCATTTTCAGTTAAATAAAATAAGAAACCTCTTCCTGGTTCTTCAATAGTAGTTTTATCACATCCAAAACTATCAGAATTGTTCATATCGGGCATACATTTTTTCATTAAATCGGGATAACCAATAGAATTGGGTACTCCATAATCCGGAGTAAGACCTGGTGTTCCTAATGTGTTAGTGACATCGGCTGAGGCCGAAAGATTTATGATATTTAAAGATTGTGAACGAATTTTATTTACTATTTCATTTCTCGCTTGGATGAAGTTATATTGCATGTTTACACGTTGAACAGTACTGAGTGTTGTTATGATCCCGCCCAAAACAATAGCGCTGATTGCCAAAGCAATGCTAACTTCTATTAGGCTAAAACCATTTTTAAATTTTAAAGACATAGTCTTCTCCCAGTTTGATTTTATTAATCGGTCCAACTATTGAGTGCAGATGAGGTGGGATGCCATCGTCCATAGTCACACATAAAAATATAAGAATAACGATCATTTAAATCATCAAATACAGTTCTAATATTTTGGAGTGTGATGATTGAAGTGGTGGCAGTATTCCAGTTAATGTTGGGGCGAACCCTATAGAGTTGGAGGGTTTTGGCTTTTCCAGATACAGTTGGACCTGTGCAACTAAATCCATTTATTGGCTCCCATGGCTGTTGCCCAGATGTCACATAAGCGGAGGTGGCATTGGAAGGGGACGTCCACACAACATTTTCAGGAAAGCCTGATTGAGATACTAAATATAGAAATGGAATGTTATCGGAATTATAATCTAAGGCTCCCTTATTAATTGGAAAATTAAAATTGGAAAAAATAATGGTATTGGGGTAGGGCGCACCAGGAGTTTCTAGTTTATATTGAATTGGAGAGGGTACTGAAGAAAGACTGAATCGAGTTTCAGCATTGTATTTAAAGACATCGTAGTAATCTTGTTTATTATTTGGTGAATTGAATTGGGCCGTAGTTGTATTATTTCCTGCCCAATTATCGTAGCAACGAAGCTGTTTGACTCGTCCTTTCTTCCATACCCAATAATCATTATTAGCTTTCTGGCTGTTGTCGGCATTGACTCCATAGGGACTGTTGAGCATATCCCTATCAAGTGGAATGACGATTTGGGACGGCATCGGTACATTATTGATGGAGGTTTCAGTAGGGCTGGTAAAGTTTTTTTGACAAATGGTATGTTGTGTCGCTCCCGCAATTTGTGCATCACATGGAAACGCGGGACTGAAGATGCAAGTTGATTCGCTTTCGTAGGCGATTTTATTAAAAGGAGTGAGAGGGTTATCATCTTTTCTTCTAAGCTCAAGGGTGCCTGAGAAATTAAGAATTTTGATATCGCAGAATTTATCGATAGGGTTAGGATTACCATCAGCTAAAAACTTAATAGGATCACAAACTGAAACAGTTGGGTTTAAAGGGTCAATGATATAGACTTCGACATCATTTGCAGGTGCAAAATCCATTCGTACATAAACCCTAGGAACAATAGGTTTAATAGAAGTCGGTGAAAGAGATGGTGTTGCAGGTCCTGCGGGTATATTATGAATCCAAAGTGATTCAGTAATGTAAAATCGTATCGTTGGTAAGTTGATCACAGGAATATATTTACCGACTGGATCACCCGATGGTTTTGCGGATGAAAATTGACAAGCTGGATTGCTGGATTCAGCACCTAAATCGAGAGCTGCAGAAATATCATCAGGTGGAGATGCAATATTAGGACTCTCCTTAAGACCTTTAATTTTGATTGTCGTGTTACAGGTGCGTGCACTTCCAGTAACTGTACAATTCATATTTAATGAATAATCCGCAGTAGAGCCGGTGCTATTTTCAGCAATTAATGGTGTGCCACCAAAATAAGGTGATGAAAGAAAGGACCAAGTCGCTTTTGGTGTGGAGTTACAACAATTTCCTGAGGTGTAATTTAAAGTGACATCACCGATTCCTAAATAACGAACTTTTTCTGGATCATTATCAATATTAGCACCAACTGAAGCATCTGAAAGTACAATTGTTTTTAAATCCTCAACCTTTGGAATTAAATTTGTCTCCATAGATACATCGGAGAAGCGATTTTTCAAGGTGAGAAGAACAGGATAAGTGCCAGAAACTTGATTGGATGAAAAATTAAAATTTAAAAGTCCTTTATTACCAATGACAGGTGCTGTAGAAACTATGGAGCCATTTATTTTTACTTGGTTGAAAGTAAGAACCTCATCATCAGCAATAAAAACAGAATAGGAATTTGTGGAATTAACACAATCACGTGTTAATGAAAAATCTCCATTAATATATTGGAATTCTGGAATTGAAATCAACCTTACTGTGACATAATTTGAGGATTCAATTTCGCCCCCCATAAAATCATTGGTTAAAACTCTAAATTGATAAAATCCAGATTTGAATAGTGGTGGTATATAATCTGTTGAATCTGAATTGAGAGTCCAATGGAAAGTAGGATCGAGTGAGCCGGACTTAGATTTCCCGATTGCAAAAGACGTAGGCGGTCTGGAATTGGCTCCAACATTTAACTGGGTCCCAAAATTAAAGGTTTGATTTGGACCAGCTCCTGACAAGTCTATAGACCAAGCTCCTAAACTAGTTGCTTCGGGAGTTGGTATGTCTTCCCAAGTTTTTTTAATCAGTTCATCTGGAATTTTTGTTTCATCGTAGAGTTTGGAATCTGTTCCAGTTAAAGATCGCCCTTGAATTCGCATTGATGTTAGTCCTTCGGGATTACTAATGGTAACTTCAAAACGTAATCCTTTAATAAATTGACCTGATGAGCCATAATATTTAGGTATGGCATAGATTCCCTTACTGTTAGGATAGATTGGTGTATCATTATCACTCAATAAATTTCGAATTTGAACTCCTTTTTGTAAGGGAACATAAAACTCACTACTAATGCTTGGGATAACATTGTCTCCTGTGTAATCAGTCCGAAGACCAACGAGGTATCGAATTATTAATGACGAAGCTTTGTTACAATTTATTGTAAAATTCAAACAGATGGGTTCAAACCAAACTCTTGCGCTCAGGGGACAGAGCGTGGTATCGCCGGCTTCAGTTGTTGTACATCGCATGCCAGTTTTTCGATAGTAGATATCCTCTCCAGCCACAACCTTTTGAGGATCAATAATAGCATTTTCAGTGAGATAAAATAAAAACCCTTTGCCTGGCTCTTCAATTGTAGCTTTATCACACCCCGCACTGGGGGTATTGCTGATATTTGGTAAACAGAATTTTAAAAGATTAGGATAATTAATAATACTTGGAGGGCCATAATCTGGAGATATTCCTGTTGTTCCAAGTGAGCTTGTAAATTCTGCAGATTTAGTAAGGTTATCAGGATTTGTAGATTGAGTTCTAATCTTATTAATGATTTCATCTCTAGAGTGAAGAAGTTCTTGTTGAGCATTTCCATGAGAAACAAGGTTCAGTGTAGTCATTGCTCCACCTAAAACAATGGCACTCACTCCAATCACAATTACAATTTCAGTTAAACTAAAACCATTAATTTTTATAACGGGCCAGTTATTACTTTTTTTCATCGCCATTCCTCGCATTGTATGTATAGAATTCATACAAGTGATTATGATAACTATGGTTATAAATAAATTTTACACTATTACTGCATTTATTAAATAAAATTTGATTAATATGGAGAATTTTCATTAAAAATGAACTCATTTTCTTTAATTTCCAGAGAAAAATCTCAAAATGATTCAACTTTAAAAATCTGTGATGTATAATCTTTAAAATTTCTCTTTGAAAAATCTCAAAATGAGTTTTTTTAATATTAGTTGTTTAAAAAACTTCGTCCAATCTCGGCAAGAGTTGCGAGATCGAAAGGCGTTTCACAAAATTTCAAATCTATCACCATTCCTCCTCAATGAAACGGCTAGATTGGATCAATTTGCACTTGAGGTCTGTTTTTAAACAAGATGAGGGATAGATTTATCAAAAGATGATTGGGTTTTTAGCTTTAAAGAGGCGATGCGATCTTGATCTGATTGGGGTTGATAGAGTTGGCTTTGATAAGAAAAATCACTTCTAATAGTATCAACAATAAACTGATGTGTTCTCATTTTATCGGCAGTCCATGGCGATGAGATTAACTCGTCTCTTCTCGATGAGAGAGCCGCAAGGCGATGAATGGCCACCTGTGGAGACAAATACTGTAGAAAGAGTTTTACTTTTCGTGCGTATTCTTCTCTTTCAATAGGAATAAATTGATCAGCAAGATAGAGTTTTTCTAAAGTGGTATGTTTTAAAACATGAAGATTATGAAGTTTTACATTTGTAATAGGAAGATGATTGATGATTTCAGCAGTTTCAATAATTTGTTCATCGGTCTCACCAGGGAGACCAAACATGAGATGAATACCTAAGTCAACGGGAGTACTTTGAGCTATTTTATGAATGGCCTCAAGGGATTGGGCTCTAGTATGACCACGCTTAAGAAATTGAAGTTGATCATCAAAAAAACTTTGAACACCCAGTTCAACAGCGACAAAAGATTTTTCATGAAATTCAGTCCAAAGTTTTAGAACAGCAGGGCTTAAGCAGTCAGGACGGGTGCCTACAACAAGGCCTTTTACAAAAGGATATTTGAGTGCACATTCGAAATTTTCTCTTAACTGTGTTATTTTTGTAAAAGTATTTGTGTAGGCTTGAAAATAAACTAAAAAATGTTTAGCCTTATATTTTTTTTCAATCACTTGATGATACTTATCGATTTGCTCATCCAAAGTCATTGATAGAGATTCGCTTTTGGCCGCAGATCCCCAGATATCACAAAACACGCAGGTTTCCATGCCTTTGAGGCCCATGCGGTTGGGACAATTATCAACGACCGTAACAGGTATTTTATAAACTTTTCCACCAAAATGATTTGTGTAGAATTGACTGATAGGGTAGTAGGGAAGTCCAGACCATTTTTTTTCCATTGATTGAGGTGATAATAAAGTCGCCCGTGCTTGTCAATGAAAGGTATATAAATTGAAAAATCACGCACAGTTCTCTGTTTTATGGACAGGTGATGGAAGCCCTAGCTTAAGGGGAGAGAATGAGCCAATGCACCACCTAGGTGGTGCCTATGCTGAAACTCAGTACATCTATGGTGAGGCCCTGAGGTGTCTTGCAGAGTGGAAGGATTTGTCGACTTGGAATGTTTTAGTGGTTGGCTTAGGATTAGGTTATATTGAGCTATTGGCGGTTGCGGAAGCAATTAAAAATAAAAAGAAGATTCATATTTTAACATATGAAATTGAACGTGACTTAGTTGAACTTTTTTTATCATGGTTAAAAGGTGAGGCTGAAAATATTGTCTATGATCGCATACTAGATTTTTTTAAGTCCACTTATACAGATCTTGATCTCAAAAATGAACTATTAAAAATTTATTCACACGGTGAATGGGAGATTCGAGGGGCACTCAACAGTTCTAGTTTGCCTCTGCAAAATTTCCACGCGATTTTATTTGATGCCTTCAGTGGCAAAACCACACCTGATCTTTGGACAGAGGAGTTCTTAATGAAGTTCATATTGAATTCAGCACAATCTTCTCCCTCTATTTTCTCAACTTATGCGTGTACTGGCGTATTAAAAAGAGTCTTAAAGAATTCTGGATTTAAAGTAGAAAAAAGAAATGGATTTTTAGGAAAAAGAAACTCAACACTGGCCGTTAAATGATTTTAATAATAGCTTTTAAAATTCAATTTTCAGAAACTGAGATCCAAAGTCATTTTTGATTCGTTACAATTGCTTTGTTGGATTCTGTTGAAAAAGAGACTAATTTGAGGCGGAAAAGATTCAAATCGAGCAAGGCGTAAATCAAAGCTTCATCAAAAGTATCCAAGCAATACCACCAAAAATATAGATGGCATTCATTGCAGACGAAATGCTAAAAAGATCGCTCCAATAACCGACTGCGAGATTCATTGATATAAAAAAGAGAGATTGAAAACTAATTGTTTTACTTAAAACAGCAGTAACATGGTTGGGGAACATTTCACTGATGAGAGAAATGGCTAATGGATAAAAAGGTGCGAGCAGTAATCCACTCATGCTTAAATAAAGCGGATCAATTCTGAGGCCAAGTGTGATCAAAAAAAGTGAGCCTAATAAAGAAATGAGTAACATTTTTTTGGTGCTTAAAGCAGGATGAAAAAAAGTAAAAGTAATTCTTCCTAAAAGTAAACCTACAAAAAAATAAGTAAGATAGAGACTAGATTGAGCTAGATTTAACTGGACTTGATACTTCAAATAACTCGTCATACGAGTAGAAATTAAAAGTTCAATGCAGATATAACAAGAAATAATAGCAGATAACTGCAATGTTTTATTATTATGATTTTCAAGTTTAGCAGTGAGCATTAGATTTTTTACAGGTAAGGTAAGCGTAACTTTGGGAATTAAAAAAGTACTTAAATAAAGAAGAAAAACAAGACTCCCTGCAATTAAAAATAAAAATTTCCAAGGGACTTGATTTTGAATCAATTCTCTCACTAAAAGTGGAGATAAGAAGGAGGCAAAACCATACATACTATGGAGTCCAGAAAGTGCTCTTTGTTTTGATTTTGGTGAGGCCACTCTAGTTATAAGTAAATTTTGAGTGACGGCTAATATACCAAAGCCAAGTCCTAATATGGCACAACTTAACAATAAAAGACTAAATTGGGGTGAAAGAAAAAATCCAATCGCTCCGAGACCCATTAAAAGAATTCCCCAGCGCCAAACATTTAAAGCATCACTCTTTTGCAACCACCAATGAGAAGTGAGGCTTGCAATAATTGAAAAGAAGGATGTAATGATAAAAAGATAAGCTCCAGTAGAGTTAGACAATGAATAGGTACTTAAAATTTCGGGAAAGAGCGTTCCTCTTAGATTATCCGTAAGTCCTAAACAAAAAAGACTGAGATACGTTAAGAGAATAATAAGCGCATTCGTCTTGTTTAACATGAGTTTCCTTAATCTTTAAAATCGTCTGGATTTATTCCATATTTTTTAATCTTACGAAGCAATGTATTTTTAGGAATATTGGCATGGGCAACTGTTTGATTAATTTTACCTCGATTGGCACGAAGGGCACTGACTATAAAATCTTTTTCAACTTGTTCTTTGAAGACATCATAATTAAGTGGGCCATCGTAATTACTATTGTTACTATTATTGGTGATGGGCGTAGTAACTTGAGTTGTTGTTGTTTGATGGACAGAATCCGTTAAACTTGAGAGTTGAATTTCATCTTTTGATTCAATTATAAAGGCTCGCTCAATAAGATTTTCCAGTTCGCGAATATTCCCAGGCCACTGGTGTCTTTTGAGGGCATCCATAGCATCTGGAGCCACTCCTTTAATTTGGTTAGGATGTTTCTTGCCAATTTTTTTGATAAAATGCTGAACAAGTGCAGGGATATCATCGACTCGATCTCTTAGAGGTGGAAGAAAAATAGGAAGTACATTTAGTCTGTAGAAAAGATCTTCTCTAAAAATCCTATCCTCAATCATTTTTTCAAGATTTCTATTGGTCGCAGCGATGATTCGAGTGTTTGTTTTTATTTCTCTCTGACCACCAACTGGAACAAATTTTTTCTCTTGGAGCACTCTTAATAATTTAACTTGCATTTCTGGTTTTAGTTCACCAATTTCATCTAAAAACAAAGTGCCATTGTTAGCGAGTTGAAACTTACCTATTTTTCTTTCAAAGGCTCCAGTAAAAGCTCCCTTTTCATGACCAAAAAGTTCACTTTCCATTAGGGCTTCTGGAATTGCGCCACAATTAATTGCAATAAAGGAACCATTTTTTCTAGGCGAATTAAAGTGGATTGCTTTTGCTACTAATTCCTTTCCCGTTCCGTTTTCACCTCGAATTAATACAGTTGTATCAACCTTACAAAGCTTATGAATGAGAAAAAAAACTTCTTTCATTTTTCGAGAATGACCAACAAATTCACTATCAATGTCATCGTCAAAAATAGGGTTGGATAATACTAGGTCAGAGACCATCTCTCTGGCAGCCACAGCCTGTCGAACAATACTAATAAGTTGTTCAGGAGCAACAGGCTTTTCCAGATAATCGTAGGCACCTTCTTTGATTGCACTGACAGCATCTTGGAGGTTCGAGTGAGCTGTCATTAAAACGACAAAAGTCCGAGGATCATGTTCCTTAATACTAGTTAAAGCCTCTAGTCCATTCATTTCTGGCATTTTGACATCCATCAGAATGAGATCATAATTTTTAGAATGTACTAAATTTAAAGCCTCAGCTCCAGTTCCGGCTTCATCGACTTCAAATGTAAAATCTGGTAAGGTATTATTTAAAATTGAAGCAACGGATTTTCTTAATTCACTCTCGTCATCAACTATAAGAATCCTTAATAGTTCCATATCACAGCCCCTCTTTCATTCGGTGTCGCCAAATTAGAAAAATACTTCGTGGTCGAATTCAAATCTTCTGCTTCAACGGACTGTAAGTCCGCCTTCGTTCAATTTGAATTTCGGTCGCCTCGTCTTTTTCTAATTTGGCGACACCGACCAAAATATGTCGCGAAATTGAAAAATACTTCGTGGTCGAATTCAAATCTTCTGGTTCAACGGACTGTAAGTCCGCCTTCGTTCAATTTGAATTTCGGTCGCCTCGTCTTTTTCTAATTTGGCGACATCGCCCAAAATATGTCGCGAAATTGAAAAAATATAAGATGTTATAGATCATTTCAAAAGTTTTGCAATCAAGGCGTCAAGGAGTAAGCACGGAGGCCTACTTCCTGTAGGCCGCACAAGCGAGCGACGAAGACAACGCAGAGTGCGAAACTTTTGAAATGATCTATATCACAGTTTCTTGTTCTGTTGGTAAGTATAGTTCAACTGTAGTACCTTTGCCAACTTGACTTGTAAGTAACACACGCCCTCCATGAAGTTCTACAAAGTATTTTACAAGATAGAGACCCAAACCGGAACCTTTGGTTTTGAGATCTTGATTTTTACCTCGAACAAATTTTCCAAACACATTTTCCAGTTCTGCAGAGTTAATGCCTTCACCTGTATCTGTGACTTTAATGAGAATAAAATCTTCTATTTCCTCAGTTTTGATTGAAATTCGTCCACCAGATGGAGTGTATTTTATGGCATTTTCGAGGATGTTACTGAGTACCTCTTGGATCAAAGTTGAATCAACTTCAATACTAAATAAGGGTTCAAGGTTGTCTTCTAGTTGGATTTGTTTTTCTTTAGCAAGTGGTTTTACAAATCCAATAACTATTTTAACCAAATCATTAATATCAGTGACTTCCTTATTCAAATGGAAATCTCTTGATTCCACTCGAAGAATTTTTAAGATTGATTGAATATAACGGTGCAACTCGTGACTTGAGCTGCGAAGTGATTTGAGATCTTGAGTGAGTTCTGGAGTGTATTCATTAAGCAAAAGTCGCTCTACTATAGCTTGAATTTTGGCGATAGGAGTTTTTAGATCATGGCTAATTAAGCTAACAAAATTATTTTTGAGTTGCTCTAATTGGGCAATTGATTTTTTTTCTTGTTCCAAATGCCAGTTTTTTTGTTCCATCCGAGAGGCCAAGTAACCTACAAATAAAGCCCAAGTTGAGATGATTAGAATCAGCGGTGAAAAGGCTGGAGTCCATATATTAAAAGTATCAAAAAACCAAATTGAAAACGAACAAATAATTAAACTTAAAAAAGTGAGAAAAACAAAAGCTACCATCTGAGGGAATGACGTCATAAAAAATACAGAGATCAACATGACTATAAAAAGCTCTACATAGGCGGCCATTTTAGGTAATCTTTTAATCCAACGTTCATTGATAAGATTATCAGTAATATGAGCAATAATTTCAGAACGTGATAAGACTCCTACTGGAGTTGCAATTTTTGATTGAAAATCAGAATTCATACCTATTACAACGATTTTATTTTCAAATGGTTTGAGTGAGAATTTGTCTGCTAATAAATCATTAACCCGAATGTGTGTAAAAGATTGTGAGGAGCCACGAAAGTTGATTAAGGCTTTATTAGGTGATTGATTAAATTGTAAGAATAGATTTTTTTTTTCTGCTAATTTGAGTGGAAAAGAAGGAATCCCTGGACTCAGAGGTGTAACGGCTCTGATCATTCCATCCTCTTCTCTTGAAAAATCTGCAAAGCCATAATTTTTGTTTATTTTGTTAGCAAAAGGTGGGAGCTGTGCCATTCCACCTTGTGAAAGCGCACCCATCCAAATTATATTTTTATTAGTAAAAAGTTCCCAATCTTTAACAGATAAATTGTGGCTCATTCTTTCATCAAAATAAAAACTAATTCCAATCGCTTTGGGGTCAGATGCTAAAATTTTTTCGAGTAGAGCTCTCCATAAATTTAAATTCCAATACCTTGAGTCCAGAGTAAGATTAGAGTCATCTTTCATTTCTAGTAAACTATTTTTTTGTGGTAAGAGATAATTAAAATCGTTATTAGAAAAATCAATAAGAATAATATCTGTAGATTGGCTTTGATCTCCTCTCAGGGAGAGTCGAAGATCATAACTTCCTACTTCATCAAGATGGAGTACAAATAGCCCTATGAGCCAAGCAATTAAAGCTCTAATGTAAATTCCTTGGTGACGCTTGAAAATAAGATAATTTTTAAATAAAAAAAGCTGTAATTTTCTACTTAAAGAAAAGCCTTTAAGAGGAATTGAAACATCTTGAAGTGTAAATATTTCTTCAAACCATTTTATAAACTTTTCGATAAATCTTATCACGCAATGCAAAATAATCGATAAACGGACGTAATTCAAGAGTGAAATGAAACCAATTTGAATTAAAATGGGCAGTTTCATTACTTTGTGGTCATAAAGGCCATTGCATATCTTAATTTTGCTAATTGGCAGTATAGATTAAATGGTTGAGTTTAGAAGGAGTAGGATTGTAAATTGAACAGATGACGATTTATAACGAAATTAAGTATTATTCAGGTACTCAACCCGTGGTACTCTCCATTGGAAATTTTGACGGACTTCACTTGGGGCACCAGTATCTTTTACAAAAGAATATCGATTTCGCTGCAAAATTAGGAGCTAGAGCAGCTCTTCTCAGTTTTGATCCACATCCATTGAAGGTTATAAGGCCTGAAGAATTAAGATATCCGCTCAGTTTATTAGAAGAGCAAGAAATTGGGCTTGAAAATATGGGAATGGATGAATGGATTAGGGAACCCTTTACTCAAAAAATGAGAGAAGAGAAGGCTCAAGAATTCATTGAAAGATTGGTCCGCTATTTACCTTTAAAAGCAGTGGTTGTAGGTGCTGATTTTCGATTTGGAAAAAACCGAGAGGGTGATATAACACGACTTCAATCCCTAGCTTCTCAATTTAATTTTCAAGTCTTGACACCAGAGACCTTTCTCTACCAAGGACAAAGGGTTTCGAGCTCTTTAATTAGACGGTTTCTATTAAGTGGAGAAATACCTCAGGCCAATGCTTTTTTGGGGCGGCCTTATTCAGTTTCAGGAAAGGTCATTTCAGGTTTTCGCAGAGGAAGAACCATTGGCTTTCCAACTGCAAATATAAAAACTGTCTTAGCTCATAATCTACAGCGGGGAGTATATAATACACGAGCATATATCCGTGGAACACGCTGGAAAGCTGCAACTAATATCGGATTACATCCTACCTTTGAGGAATCCAATGAACTTCAAGTAGAAGTCCATTTGTTGGATTTTTCAGAAAATATTTATGGTGAAGAATTGAAAATTGAGTTTATAAACTTTCTTCGGCCAGAAATTAAATTTAAAGATGTTGATTCTCTCAAAACTCAAATCACAAAGGACGTTTTGCTTGTCAGGGAGAGTTAAAATTAAAGTTCTACATGTTGGAGAGTTTTCTTTTTTTATGCCATGGGAAAAATGGTATGCTAAAGTGGAAGAAGTCTGTGGGTGTACGATTCAATATGAGAATCAAAGCCAGATTGAGATTTTTCCAGAAGAAGAAATGAATGAAAAATTAAGACATTTTCAAAATAATAAACTCATAAAAATATTTGAAAATTATAACTTAATTCGATTTGATCAAAGCTGGTCTACCGAGGTTTTTAGTTTATTTACAGCAACCCCTCCATTGATTACGGTTCTTCAAACTGTGGACCTTATTTATAAAAAAAATGAAACACTGTGGCCACATTTAAATTTTAAAGATGGACTGCATTCTTCAATTCTTCAGAAGCAACCCTACTTAAATACTAAAGGTTCAGGTTTGATTGTTGGATCAACAGTTGAAGCAATTCAATCGGCATTTGTACTGTCGGAACTAGGAATTAAACAAATCACTTTTGTTGTTGAAAATAGTGTAATTGGTACCCCACTTTTAGAACTGATGAAGAGTTCTTTATTTCAAATAAACTTTGATGTTATAACAAAGGAAAAGATCATACTTCTCCCGGGTGTTTATTCTATCATGATTTGTTGTGAGGATCTGAAGTCAAATCCTGATTTATTAACTGCGCTTCTGTACTTTAATTATTTAGAGCGGGGGGGGGTCATTCTCAATCCGATTTTTACATTAGATAAAGTTCCCTTAATAGAGGAAGCTTTAGCTATTGGAGCGACTTGTGTTGATCTCCCTCAGATTCAAATTCATGAGGAGGTCATGGCCCTTCAAAAGATTGGATTGACTCCAGTCGACAGGTTATTTCAAATTAATCTCTAAAACCAGCCCTTGGGTCAGTTAAATTACTAAACTCTTCAAGTTAGACTAAAACTTAACTAATAGAGCACAATCCAATTCCATATTTAAAGTCAATTTCGTGTGCTAGAAAAGGGAACCATGTCCGCTCATCGTATAGGTGAATTCTTAATCATGGAAGGTGTAATTAAAGCGCAGCAATTAGAAAAAGTGCTTGAAGTGCAAAAGAAAACTGGACAAAGGTTTGGTGTTATTCTTGTTGAACAAGGAATTGTTAAAGAACATCAAATTGCAAAAGCACTTGAAAAGCTATATCAAATACCAAGTATTGATTTAGCGAAATTTGAAATGGATCCCGCAGTTGTAAAATTAGTTCCCCGCGACTTTTGCGAAAAAAATTGTGTAATTCCAGTTATGAAACAAGGGAATGTATTGGTTGTTGCTTTTGCAGATCCGAGTAATATTTTTTTAAGAGATGATCTTAGTTTTTTAACTAGAAGTAAAATTCAGGTAGTTGTAGCACCTGATGTTTCTATTTTAAACTCGATTAATAAGTATTTTGGCGAAAAAATGGCGGCAGTAACTCTACAATCCAAATTAAGTGATAAAGGGGAAGAGGAATTTGCTCTTGAAGGTGCAGGGGCCGGTATTGAATTTTTGACCACAGAAACTGGTACAAGTGGCGCGAGTGATGATGCTCCCATCGTAAAATTTGTTAACATGGTTTTAGCTGAAGCACTTAAAAAAAGAGCATCTGATATTCATTTTGAACCCTACGAACGACGCTTTAGAATTCGCTTTAGAATTGATGGTTCTCTACAGGATGCCATGGATCCACCCCAGGGAACCACGAATGCAATTGTGAGTCGATTAAAAATTATGTCTAGGATGGATATTGCTGAAAAACGAAAGCCTCAAGATGGACGTATAAAAGCAAGAACTTCGAAGGGTAAGGAAATCGATTTTCGGGTTAGCACGATACCAACGATGTGGGGCGAAAAAGTAGTACTTCGACTTCTTGATAAATCGAACTTAAAATTAGATATGACCGGACTGGGTTTTGAAGTGGATGATTTAAAATTGTTTAGAGACTGTATACATCTTCCACAAGGTTTGGTGCTCATTACTGGTCCTACAGGAAGTGGAAAAACAACTACTATTTACTCCGCACTACAAGAGTTAAACACTCCAGATGTAAATATTAGTACTGCAGAAGATCCAATTGAATTTAATTTTGAGGGTATAAATCAAGTTCAGATGAACTCAGATATTGATTTAAATTTTTCTGTAGCCCTCAAAGCCTTTCTACGCCAAGATCCAGATATAGTAATGGTGGGAGAGATTCGAGATTTAGAAACTGCAGAAATAGCTTTTAAAGCAGCATCTACAGGTCATTTAGTGGTAAGTACACTTCACACCAATGATGCTCCTAGTACTATCGTTCGATTAACTGAAATGGGAATTCCCAATTATTTGATCACGTCTACGGTCAATTTAGTAGTTGCGCAAAGGTTGGTAGGTCGTGTTTGCGAAGGATGTAAGGTTCCTGTTGAAACAAATCCACAAACACTTATCAATATGGGAGTCGATCCTGCAGATGTGGGGGAATATCATCTCGCCAAAGGTCGAGGTTGTGGAGTTTGTAATAACACTGGCGTTAAAGGACGACTGGCAATTTACGAATTAATGTCGATGACTGAAAAAGTGAAAGAGGCAGTGATGAGCGGAGCAACTTCAAATGAATTAAGACGTCTTGCCAAAGTAGAAGGAATGAGAACTCTTCGACGATCAGGACTTTTAAAATTAAAGAGAGGTCAAACAACTATAGAGGAAGTATTAAGTGCTTCAGTGAAGGATACTTAATGGAAAGAGTCATAGAATTATTTGAAAAAGCCAAAAATGGAGTCGCTTCAGAAATTCTTTTAGTTCCCTTCGCAGAACCGCGAATAAGAACCTACGAAGGTTGGGTACCAGTTATTCATCAAAAATTTTCTGGTGAAGAGGTTAATGAAACATTGCATTCAATTCTAAATGAGAGACAAAAAGATATTTTAAACATGGAAGGTGTAGTTACTGGAAGCGTGAGTATCTCTTCCGGATTTAATATTAATTTTCATATTTATAAACATAAGCTTGGATATTCAGGAAATCTTAAAACAATTTCGATTGAACAAAGTGAAGACGTCAAGTCTACTATTCCACCAGTTATTTATGAACAGGTATTAAAAGGTAAAGGTTTAGTTTTTATTGGTGGTCCAAGTTGGAGTGGTAAGTCGACACTGATGGGTAAATTGCTTGAAATTATTAACCAAAACCAAGCCTCACATATTGCAATTGTTGAATCTGTCGTTGATCGAATGTATCATATGCAAAAATCAGTGATAACAAGTTTTGAAGTCGGTTATGCTCCAATTCCAGATTCAATTTGGAGAAGTTTAGAGACGGCCGATGTTATTGGCCTTGATATTCCCTTTACTTCAGAAAATTTTACGCGTGTCTTAGATTTAGTCGAATCGGGTAAACTAGTCATTATGACGGTAATGATAGAAAGTCTTATCGCACTTCAGAATCGAATTAACCATATTATTCCAGAAGATAAAAGAGAATTTGCCTATGAAAGATTGGCTCAGGATCTGAGTTTATTTGTAAATCAACGTTTGGTTCCGTCACTTCAAGGGAATTTGGCTTTAGCTCAAGAGATTATTTTAATTAACGAATCATTAAGAGAACCGCTGCGTGTAGGAAACGCAACAGAAGTATTGAAAAGGGTTCATTCCAATGGAGAAAAGCAAGGAATGAAAACTATGAATAAATCTTTACTTCAGTTATTTTTAAGAAAGAAAATTGATTTAAAACAAGCTTTTTTTGCCTCTCCTAATTTAGATGAACTCGATCAATTACTATCTCAGTTAGGTGGATGAAATGCCAGTCTTTAAGTACTCAGCTCAAACTTTAGCGGGACGATCTGTGGTGGGGGAAATTGAGGCTATAGACCCTAACGATGCTAAAACAAAGCTAAGAAGTAATAAACTTGTTCCACTCAAATTAGCCTTAGTGGGTGAGCGGACTCAAAAAGTCAGAAAACAAAGACCACCCAGTTTTTTGGAGCAATTGACCGCACCAAAAGTAAAAACTAAAGAGATTCAAATTTTTACTCGTCAATTTGCAACACTCATCAATGCAGGGATTCCAGTCGTAGAATCTCTTGGTGTCTTAATACAGGGTAGCACAACGCCTGTATTAAAAACCATGTTATCCAGAACCAAAGCATCAATTGAAGGTGGAAAAGCATTAGCCGATTCTCTGTCTCAACATTCTTCAGTCTTTGATAATTTTTACTGTAATATGGTTCGAGCTGGCGAAGCCTCTGGAGCCTTAGATGTTATTCTAGGAAGAATGTCGACGTATCTTGAGAAAACTGAAAAGATGAAAAATCAAATTAAATCGGCCATGATGTATCCGGTTATGATTCTTTTCGTTGCAGCAATAGTAATTGTTTTGATTTTAATTTTTATTATTCCAAAATTTCAAGAAATGTATCGTTCAAATGGAGGAGAGCTTCCAGCACTCACGCAATTTGTTGTTGGTATTAGCGAGTGGCTTCAAGCGAAGTGGTGGGTCGCAGTAGTAGTGGCGGTTGCCGTCCCATTGTCTCTTAAGAATTATTATAATACAGAAAATGGAAAAAAAACAGTAGATGAGTTTTTAATGAAGCTCCCACTTTTTGGCGATTTATTTATTAAATCAGGGGTTGCCAGATTTTCTCGAACCATGGCAACACTGCTTTCTTCAGGAGTTCCATTATTAGAAGCGATTGAAGTCGGTGCAAAAACTGTTGGTAATGCTGTTATCGAAAAACACTTGATGAGATGTCGTGAAATGGTAGCAGTTGGAAAAGGCTTTTCAGGACCAATCAATAAAATTCCGATTATCCCTAAAATGGTTGCTCAAATGATTGAAATTGGAGAGCAAACTGGTTCTCTAGATACGATGCTGGGTAAAATTGCTGATTTTTATGAAGATGAAGTTGATAATGCTGTAAAAGGTATGATGACCTTGATTGAGCCGATTCTCCTCGTGTTCATAGGTAGTATTATTGCAGTTCTCGTGCTAGCGATGTACCTCCCAATATTTGGAATGGCCGATGCTGTAACAAAAGGGCAGTAAAAGTGAACTTGAAAGGGTTCGGATACTCATCAATCATGTTCTCAATTTAAAATTAGTGAGTTAAAAATGACAAATATAAATGATGAACGAAATTGGCCTTGGCATGCCATCAGCTTACTGGTGGTATTTTGGTTTGTCAGTATAGCAGTTGTAATCTCAACTGGTTTTTTTCAAAAGGAATTTTATAATCCTGATTTGTTAATACCCTTATTATCAGCAGGAGCCTTGAGTTCCATTATTTTTTCTTATGTGACACTCTTTTATGAATCTTATAAAAAAATGACTCCATTTTGGTGGGTTTTGTATGTCTTTAACTCGATTCTGATTTCAGCCATATTGGTCCAAATTAATTGGAATCAATCTTTGTTCTTTTTTCTTTATCTTGTTAATATTATTGCCGTAGGATTAACATTAAAATCCAATGGAAGTTATTTAGTTGGAATAATTTCATTGATTGGATACAATTTTGCTATTTTATCCTCTTATCAAAGTAAACTATATATTTATTTATCAACAATTGTTGTTAATAATGTTTCTATTATTCTTGTTTCCTATCTTTCTGGTAAACTGAGCGATTATTTTGATATCTTAGGTATTCGTCTTGATTTAGCTCATAAAGATATACGTAAAATAAAAAATTTACATGAACTCATTCTCTCAAAAATACCATCTGGTATTCTCACGATTGATGTTGAAGGTCATTTGGTTCATTGGAATGAGCGTGCGGCAGAAATTCTATCGAAAAAATTTTTTAAAAACAAAAATTTGTGGATGGAATTATATGATAAAATAAAATTAAATTCACAAAATGAATTAGGACACACTGAGATTTCTATTGAAGCAGAAAATGGTTACAATAAGATAATTCGCACTCAACGAGCTATGGTCAAATTCTCTGAAATTGAAGAAAAAATTGAAATCTTTGTTATTGAAGATGTGACCAATCTTCGTGAAATGGAAGAAAATTTAAGAAATCAACAAAAACTGGCCGCCGTAGGAAAACTGGCAGCTGGGATTGCACATGAAATTAGAAATCCATTGGCGAGTATTAGTGGAAGTGTGCAACTCTTATCTTCTCAAGCTGGAAATGAAGAAGACAAAAAGCTTTTTAATATTGTTATTAAAGAGACAGATCGCCTAAATTTACTTATTACAGAATTTCTAGATTACGCTAAACCGCTTCCACCTCCAACGGAACATGTTAAACTCATACCTCTGATCAATGAAGTTTTAGAACTTATCAAATTTAATCAAAAATTAAGAACAGATGTAAAAGTTGAGTGTTTATGGCAAGGTGATCATAATATCTTGGGTTATAAAGATAAGTTGAAGCAGGCCTTTTTAAATATTATAATTAATGCCTATCAAGCTTTGGAGAGTTCGATTACTCCAATTATAATCATTCGTCTAGACAGGGAGGGTGATCAAGTTATTATTAGAATTAAAGACAATGGTAGCGGAATGAAGAATGAAACGCGCAATAGAATTTTTGAACCCTTTTTTACAACTAAAGTTAAAGGTACAGGACTAGGTCTAGCAGTTACCCATAAAATTTTTGAAGCCCATGGAGCCTCTATTATGGTCGAGAGTGAAGAGGGTCGAGGCACAGAGTTCGTGATTAAAGTAAAAGAATATGTTAAGCTTTAACAAAGTGTTTTTATTTGCAAATAGTTGTCGCAGTATTGGTTGATGGCAAAAGGAGAAATTGTAATGAAATCCCGAATTCTGGTTGTTGATGATGAAGAATCTATACGCGAATTTCTTGATATAATGCTTCGTAAAGAAGGTTACGAAGTGACACTTGCTGAAGATGGAGCAAAAGCCATTGATTGTCTTAAGAAAAAAACTTTTGACCTTGTTATTTCAGATTTACAAATGCCTCAAGTTACTGGCATGGAATTACTAAAACATACAAAAGATAATTTTCCAGATCTCTTATTTATGATGATAACTGCTTTTGGTACAACAGAAACAGCTGTCGAAGCGATGAAGCTAGGCGCTTATGATTATATCACTAAACCATTTAAGATTGATGAAGTAAGAATAGTCATTTCAAATGCATTAAGAAGTAAAAATTTAGAAGTTGAAAACAGAGTCCTGAAAAAAGAGTTGGTTAAAGAGAATTCTTTTCAAAATATAATTGGAAACTCAGAGCCAATGCACAGGATTTTTGAATTAGTGCGTCGAGTATCGCAAGCTCCAACTAATGTTCTTATCACTGGTGAATCTGGAACGGGTAAGGAAGTGGTAGCAAAAGCGATTCATTATAACGGGCCTTTAAAAGATAAACCTTTTGTGACGATTAATTGTGGTGCTATTCCTGAAAATTTAATGGAATCAGAAATGTTCGGTCATAAGAAGGGTTCATTTACCGGAGCTGTTGTTGATAAGTCTGGTCTTTTTGAGGTTGCCGATGGTGGTACGCTCTTTTTAGATGAGGTGGGCGAATTACCCCTTTCGATTCAAGTGAAATTACTCCGTGCTATACAAGAGAGAATCATAAGAAGAGTCGGTGCCACTGATGATATTAAAGTAGATGTTCGAATTATTGCAGCGACGAACAGAGAACTAGAAAAAATGGTTAATGATGGAACTTTTCGTCAAGATCTTTATTATCGGTTGAACGTAATTTTAATTAAAACACCTTCGTTAAGAGAGCGGCGAGATGATATCGTATTGTTAGCGAATCACTTTTTAAAAAAATATAATGATCGTCTGAATAAAACGATTAATGGAATCAGCCAAGAAGCGATGGAAATATTAAAGAAATATGACTATCCAGGTAATGTGAGAGAACTCGAAAATATCATTGAACGGACCGTAGCTCTGGAGGCAGGTTCGACGATTTTACCAGAGAGTTTACCTCCCTTTGTAAATACTCCATCTGGACGTAAAATGGCCTCTAGTCAAGAAATTGAAATTGGTGCGGAAGGGATTGATTTAGATCGCATCGTAGGTCAAATAGAAAAAGAACTTTTAATCAAAGCGATTCATGTGGCCAATGGTACAAAGAAAAAAGCAGCAAAATTACTCAATATTTCTTTTCGATCAATGCGATATAGAGTTGAAAAATATGGTTTAGGTACGATGAATGAGGAAGAGGATGAAGAATAAGGCAATGAATTATTCTTATTTGTGACTGGCTAGTGACCACTTATGTAATTAATTTTTATTGAAGGTTCCTCAACTCTCAATGTCACTATTAATCCAAATTGTTTTTCCTAATAATACAGGGTGATTGAAAATCAACCCAATCTAACAGGAAAAATTACTGACCATGGTATAATTTTTTAATCATGGTCAGTTATTATGAACATATTTCCTTTTGGTCAGTATTTTCATAATTAATAAATTGAATTTACTCTAATTATAAATATGGAAATTTATTTGATACTAATGCGAATGAAAGTATTTAAATTAGCTCTCATAATTGTCGCGCTGACTTTTTCTGCTTTATTAAGTCGAGGAGAATCACTCTTAGGAGTCTCATTTGGCTCTCCAACACTTGTAGGCTTACGCGGAGTTTATATTGTAAAAGATTCACCGTGGTCGGTACAAGGTGAGTATTCAAGACAAGTGCTTTTTCGAAATCGTTCAAATGGATTATTAAAAATTATTAGATTGGATGCGCAATGGGTATTGATTGATAGTGAAGGAATTGTGCCATTTTACTTTATAGGTTTTGATCATTTTTCTGGTTATGTTGAGAAAGACTCTAAATCGATGTCATTGTTAGCCAGTGAATTTGGAACAGGTGTCAAACTTGAAATTTCAGAGTCAATTATCTTAACCAGTGAGTTGGGAATCATTGTCCCAAATCAGGCGGTTAAGGGATTTGAAAATGTTGGTTTAGTTCTAAACATTTCTCTCTTGTTCCGCATGAGTCCATAAACTGTATTGTCGATCAAAATGTTGAATATGGGCAGTCAGCCATAATGCAAGAAAATCAAAAAATCTTTCACTTATTATATCTGAAGTTCCTGTTTCAAAATCTTGTTTATGCTGTCTTAATTGAGCAAGAAGTCTATGGTGAATAGATCTATGGTTTGAAAGTCCAGGAAATTTAACCTTTTCCATATAAGATTCTTCGTTATGAAAATGAGTTATGACAAAATCTAAAAAATCATTAACTACAGTTAATAGCTCATTTTTGGAAGCATTTGATTGATTTTTAATATACAGCAAATTCATATAAGAAATTATTTTTTTATGTTCATCATCCATAAGTGGAATTTGGAGTTCTAATAATATTGGGTCCCAAATGAAGTATGATGACATTTCCCTCCCCCCTTTAAATAACTTAAAGTGGTTTCAAAAGTATTTGGTATGACATTACTATACCTTACCACTCACTCAAAATGCATTTTTATGAGGATATCCCTTTGCTATGCGAAGGGATACATAAAAAGCTTCAGTTAGAATTGGCGTCAGTACACCCCTCTTAACCCAAAGCAAATGGGGCTGATTTATACTTGAGTTCCCTTTAACTTTAAAGTTCGTTATCTTTAGCCTATAAAAATAAGTCAGAAAAGGTTAAGTAAAACTTTGGGAGAATTTGTCATTAAAAAGGGAAAAGTTGATTCAATTAGGCCCTTTTCTAGAGCTCACTTATTGGGTACTTATACTTGCGACAAGGTAGGGTAGAATAAGATATAGAGTGATATCTCTTATTAAATAATAACAAAATACGATAACAAAAAATTTCCAACCGTATTGTTTTACGAGTGCTTTAAATCCCTGCTCATGCCAAACCAATCGCATCTCCTGACATTGGGTGCGGAATTTTATCCATGGATAAAGTGTTAGTTTATATGCACTCGATTTCTCAGACGCTGTTTTCATTTCGGTTACTTTAAATCGAGATTTGTTAGTGATCAACGCTTAATTCAATATTTAATAAAAATAAGAATATTAGATACGTTTTAAATATGAATGAGATTTTAGAGTGAAAATAGACTTTTAAAATCAAAAAGTATCGGTTTTACAATTGGTTAAAGTAACATTAATCTTTTTAATCCATTGATTTCCAACTCTTTAATTTCAAAATGATTGGTTTTTAAAATGCTCAGAAAATACTCAATATAATCATGCCCTAACTCAACAATTTAAATATTGAGAATTATTTGAATTTTTTGGTTAAGAACAGATTGAAAAGCATTTTCTGGTGCTTTTTTTTGAATCAATCTAGCCTTTATGTTCCATAAAATAAATTAATCACTCTAATCCATAGAAATTTTTGATCTCAATCAAAAATTGCAGAACTGATATTATAGAGTGCTATTAAAAATAAAACGGCAAGCAGGGTGAAAGAATATTAATGAATCATCAGAGTCATTTAGGTAATTTGATTCGGAATCTTTAATTAGAGTCGTTTTATCATTTTCAGAAGATATTAGAGATGAATCTGAGGAATTAAAGATCATGGTTCCTAGCCTTGAGTGCAATTCATTTTTAATAGAGATTATTGATAATCTAAACTCATGTAAAAATAATTGTTCTCCACTTAAAAATGTTTTTGATTTAAGTGAATTAAGGAAATTATATTCAAAAATTTTTAATTCAAGATCCATTTGATTTAATTCATTTAGTTTTTCATTTACAATTTGAGACACGGATTGTAAGGAGCTTAAATTATTATCAAAATTAATTGAAGAGACGTTATTTTCGATATTAGGAACAACTTCATTGAGTGTTGAACGAAGTGCTTGAATTTCATTTTGGTAGGCATGTACAGTAGATATTAAATTTCTTATTGATGGATCTTCTAAGAGTAGGTGACTTTGTTGAACTCTGTTGTGAACAATATTTAAAAAAGCAGTTTGCGCAAGATTATTGTGATTAATTTCTTGCAAGAGTAAATTGGTATAGAGGAAAGTATTATCAATACTAAATTTTTTAAACATTTTAATTTTTTGATTCCCAAAATGCTCTTTAACAATAGATTCCAGTTCATTGAGTGTGATCACTCTGCCTTGAAGATTTTTACTTTTTTTAAAAAAACCATTGCGTAAAATCGTAACTGGTTCTGATTGATTGAGTTCATCAATAATTGTATCCATAATTTTGTTTTCAATTGAAAAACCGATTAATTCATTTCTAAATTTATTAAGTTCAGTAATTTGATTTGGTGTAAAGCCGATTTGATCTGCTAATTTTCTTCTATGAAAAAAGTTTTTTATTGCTATATAGGAGGGTATAATATAGGTGGCAGACGGCGTTCCAGCAGAAATAGCCGATATAATTTGAAAATCAGTTCCCAATAGTAATGATGGTACAACAAAAGTAGTAATAACTTCAGTTACAACGCAAATGATGGTAATTCCTTTGCCATGTTGGCGGATTAAATGTTTAGATTTATTCCACACGTTAAAGTGTTTTAACACATTTAAAATGATTTCTTTGCCTTTTTCTAATCCATGACGATCTTCTTGTGACAATTCATTTTGAATTAGTCCGAGTGCTTTATCTGTTTCTTCTTTTAATAATTTATAAAAAAATAATTCGGTTGTCTCGGAATTGGCGTCATAATCTAACGTGGTTTGAGGGGAACTTAGGGATGAATTTAAATTTGCGTTGGCTGTTTGGATAAAAGGTACGGGTTCTTTTGTAAAGGAACTTGAGGAATAAAATGTCGAACTAAGGATAAATAAAGGATAAATTAATATTAAAAAAAAGTGATTGAAAAATAATATCGAATTCGAAGTTGTTACTTTTACTTTAGATCGGGTGCTACCCAGCTGGTGTTCGACAAGCTTGCTTAGGTTCAATGCTTTATTAGTAGATTGGAAATTACCATGGTAGACCTTGTTTTGGTTTTTGCTTTGGCATTTGTGCGAGTCGCTCATCGCTCTCTTCAATTGCTTAATTTCACAGCCTTGTTGCTGATGCTTTTTAAAAGTTTTTTTTAAATAGAAAATATTTATAAAATAAAATTTTTGCATTTTGTATTAATTAAAGTTAAATGTTTTTATTGCTATAAATAGCATATCATAAATAATATGAATATATACATAGAAATAATTTTGTTTTCTATGTTATGTCAGTGATATTATCAACAATTATTGTTCTAATGAGCTAAACTTTGACACTCATATTCCAAGTGATAGTATTGTTTAATTAGTTTAATAGTAGGTATATCTTTCTGGAAGGGTTGAAAATGAATAAAAAAATATCCGATGGAAATTCGATGACAAAACAAAGAGCAGTCGTCGAACTTTTAATCGCAGATCTTTTTTGGGGAGGAGCATTTGTGGCCGTTCCATTTGCTCAGAAAAGTTGGGATAGCTCTCAGATTTCTTTTATTCGATTTTTGATCCCTGTGATTATGGGTTTGATTCTTGGGATGTTTTTAAAGTCATGGAAATTAAGTCGTGAAGAGATCAGAATGGGACTTATTCCAGGATTTTTTTTTGCTGCAGTCGTGTACTCACAAACAATTGGATTAGAGTATACGACTCCATCTCGTAGTGGTTTTGTTACGGTTTTATATATTATTTTTGTTCCACTTCTTGAGACATATATGAATAAAAAAAAGTTACCGCCACTTTTTTGGTTTTCCATACTAGGAGCATTGGTGGGAATGGGTTTTTTGCTTAATTTAAATTGGTCGGAATGGAATATCGGAGACACCATAACGTTTTCAAGTTCATTATTTTCGACATGGCATATTTATCAAGTGGGCTTACTGGGGAAGAGATTCAAACATCCGATACTCTTCAATTTGTCTCAGTGTTTGTGGGCTGCAATTTTTTTGTTCCCTTTTGCATTAATGAGTCACAAATCATTTATTCCTTCAACAATCAATATCGATGCTATCATTGCAATGAGCATTATTACATTTGGTGCAACAATGATTGCATTTTCAATTCAAGCTCGAGTTCAAGCTTTTTTAAGTGCTTCTATCAGTTCAATACTTTTTTTACTTGAAGCACCCATCGCAATGTTTTTTTCGTGGATGCTCTTATCAGAACCAATCTCTCCTAGCCAACTCTTTGGAGCTTTTTTGATCTTAGTTTCTTGTGTTGGCGCTATTTTTGCTCATCGATGATAGTGGTGAATGATACAGAATTGCGTTAGATACTCATAAAAGTAGGACTAGTTAAAAGAATTCCAAACAATTAAAATGAAGAATTTTTGTTGCTTATGGTCATTGAGTTTAAAGCTATTGACCTTAACCTTACGTCAATCTTTATGGTGGATTATAGAGAAGGGGAATTATTTCAATGTTATCAATTGGGAAGTTTGCAGAGTTAGCTCAGGTTTCAGCGCGTACTGTGCGTTTTTATGAATCAATAGGATTGCTCCCATCCTCTATACGTCAGGAAAATAATTATCGGTATTATGATAAAAAGTATCTTGAACGAATGGAGCAGATTCGCGATTTGCAAAGTCTTGGTTTTAGCCTTGAAGAAATTAAAAGTATTCTTTTAATAAAAAGTTCTGATTTAAAGTCTCATTTTCAGCAGCGTCTAAATGAAATTGATTTGAAGTTAAAAAATCTTCATTCAACCCAAGTACGCCTGAAAAAATTACTGTCTGTATCTAAAAAAATTGATTCTATTGAAACAGTAAACGATAAAGAAAGGAATCTATTTATGGAAGCGATCAAGGAAAAGATCATCGAAAGTATGAAAACGAAGTATCCAAAGTTAACCGATTCGGAGTTGGCTTACTTAGACAGAGATTCTTGGATTTATAATAAACCTCATATTAATGAATTTGTAGAAGCAGTTAAAAAATGTGTTCAATTCGCAAAAGATAGAAAATTAAAATTAGGACCAGGTAGAGGGAGCTCACCCGCAAGTATCTCATTATTCGGTTTGGGATTTTCTAGTATTGATCCGATGAAGCATGGAATGATCCCTGAACGACTGAACTCTCAATCACCGAATCTTCATATTGATGTGGAATTTGAACGAGGTCAGGAGTTTGTTGATTATTGTCGCGAGATCAATAAAGAACTTTCCTATGGTGAAATTCATGCTTTTAAAATGCCATTGATTGATATCATTCAAAATGTTCATAAACAAATTGGTCATGTAATTGATTATAATTCAATTGATAATAATTCTGAGATAGTTTTAAATCCCTTTAAAATGCTTCAAATTGAAAAAGTATTTCAGTTTGATTTCTCCTCTGATGCGTTAATAATGAAATACGAAGGATGGTTTCCTGAATACCAAGGATTAGGCAAAATTAAAGAGTATCTCCAAAAAGCCCCAGTCCGTTCATTTCGAGATATTATTAATATTACAGCAGTGTGGCGACCAAATAGTATTGAAATGATCGAAAGAATTGAGGCGTATTCAAATGCGAAAACTCAATCCGCCCAGTATAGTTTTTTACCAAAACTACTTAAACAACAATTGAACGAAAATTTTGGTTTGATTCTTTATCATGAGGATTTAATTCGAATTATTCAATACTATACAAAGTGGGATTTGGGTCGCTGTAATTTATTGCGGCAGTTTTGTTTTAGACAAACTACTTTAAACTCTAAAATTGGTAATTTGGATTGGCAGGAATTTTGTAGTACTGCACCTCCAAACGTTACTGATTTAGTGGCAGAAGAGAGTAAATGGACATTTTGTTTACCACACTCTATTGCTTTTTCTGAGTTTACAAAACGATCAGCTATTTTAAAAAGCCTTCATTTGAATGAGTATTTAAACCAAATTGAAATCTTTGAACAAAAATTTGGATTTCGCTGGGATGATATTGGAATTAAAATAAAGGGAGTGAGCCTTTTGCAGAGCTAAAATTGAAGTCGTTTTTCAATTTTAATTAGAGTCAGTTCGGAGATACCGGAAATAGAGTTGCGAAGTTATTTTTTTGATCTGTTGAGGCGCAATTTTGAGCCTTAGCCAGCAGCTAAGGAGAAAAATTGCAACGATAACAGTCAGAAAAAGAACGAGCTAATCTGTTTTCGCTATCTCCGAACTGACTCTAAGTAGTCTCCACAGTGAATCTTAAAAGTAACCTCTTTATAGATAAATAAAATAAATTCCTAGCCAGACAATTTGATCTGTTTTTACTGAATTGAGTGCCATTCTATCTAATGGATGATAAAATAGAAAAAATTTACTAGACCTTTGAGTAGAATAAACCAGTTTTATGTTCTGTTTGTGCAAAAGTGTGCATCTTTTACTAGACTTAAGATTTTAATTCAAAAACCGATAAATTGAATGGCTAAGATTTATAATTGATTTTCTGAGAAGGAGTATTACTCATGACATACGAACGATCTCATCAAGATTCACAAAGAGTGGCTGTAATTGCAGAAGAATTGATGAATTCTGATAATGAAAAAAATTCTATTTCAAATGATAAAGTTTTTAGTTATTTAATGATTGGGCAGTGGATATTAGGTATTATATTATCTTATGTCGTGACGCCGAAAACTTATCTTGGTGCACAGGGACAGTCTTTAGTTTGGATGGCTGTATTATGTGGTGGAGCATTAGCTTGTATACCCATATTATTTCATTTTTTAAAACCTGGATCTGAATTCAATCGGTATGTAAATGTTCTTTCCCAATCCTTATTTTCAGTTCTTTTTATTCATCTTACAGGTGGTAGAATTGAAACTCATTTTCATGTTTTTGCATCTTTAGCTTTGTTTTCATTTTATGCAGATAATAAAGTTATTTTATTTGGAGGATTGATTGCCATCGTTGATCATATCGTCAGGGGTGTTTGGTTTCCAGAATCAATTTTTGGAGCAGTTGATGCGTCAGGTCTCCGTTGGCTAGAGCATGTGGGATGGTTATCTTTTGAAGCGTCACTATTATTTGTCTATTGTTCGAGAGTGCGATATCAGATGGAAAATGCTTCTTTTGCTAGAGCAGAGTATTTCTTTCAGAGTGAAACTACGAATACTCATGAAGTGAAAAAAGAAAATTCTTTTGAAACAGAGATCAATACTGGAAGATCATTTAAAGAACATTTAGAAAATATTTCGGCAGCCTTAGCTGAAATAACTGGAATGATTGAGGCCAACGTGCGAAGTGCGGAAAATGTTAATACTGTTGCTGGCGAAGTACACGGAGTCAGTGAATCAACACGTCATGTGATGGAAGAATTGACTTCTGCTATGCAAAACATTTTAGAATCAAATGAAAGAATTGAAAAATTAGTTAAAATCATAGAGCAAGTTGCTGAAAAAACAGAAGTGATTGATGATATCGTTTTTAAAACTCAACTCTTATCATTTAATGCGTCAGTAGAGGCTGAAAGAGCGGGTGAGCATGGAAGAGGTTTTGCAGTGGTGGCTCAAGAAGTTGGTAATTTAGCTCAAATGAGCGGGATAGCAGCAACTGAAATTGCGACCATTGTTAAAAATAGTATTCGTGAGGCTGATCAAGTCGCCGCTGAAAATAAAGCAAGAGTTGAAAAAGGTGGAGATTTGGTGGCTCAAACACGTGATAAAACTTCTGGAGTGTTAAACCGAATCACTGAGATTCTACATGCAACAGATCAAATTGTTGCTGCTAGTAAAGAACAAAGCCAAGGTATTTCAGAAATTACCAAAAGCATCAATTTGCTAAGTCAATCAAGCGATTCAACTCATGATAGTTCACATAAGAATTTTTTAAAGCCAGCTTAAAATGGTGTGCGTGATTTTTATATGTAAAATCACGCTTTAATTCGATGTAAACTCTTTTTATTCAGATAAACTACGAGTTTGACAATAATTTGCTTGCCATGCCTAAATCTCTTCGAGACAATTTTTCAATGCAATATTTTGTGTTTTTTCTTGTGGCTTTTTCAATTAATGCCTATTCCTATCCAGAGTTTATAGGCATGGGATACACAGGATGCATGACGTGTCACTATAATGGGGCTGGAAATGGTGGTCTCAATGATTATGGTAGAGGTTTATTTGCTGCAGAAATTGCTTCTAAAATTCTTTGGAATTCAAAATATTCAGATGAAGCCCTATCGGCTCGCAGTGGCTTTTTAGGTAGCAAAACACTTCCATTCTGGTTTAGACCAAGTCTTAAATATCGTGGTTTAACAGTAGAGCAAAATCCTGGAAGTAAAGAGGAACATAATAAAACATACTATCAAATGCAACAAGACTTAAATTTGCATTTGCTTTTTAATGAGCAGCAAACATTATTGATTGCCCTTAATATTGGTTCGATTGCTAATGAATCTGCTGCAAGTCCTAATAAACCATTTTCTGGTAGTATGTTGGTGACTCGAGAACATTACCTAAGAGGTCAGCTATCAGAATTTTTTTGGTTTTATCTTGGATTTATGGATAAAGTGTTTGGTATTAGACATCCTGACCATACTGCCGTTAATAGAAGCTTTCTTGGATTAGGTCAAAATAGTCAAGTGCATGGTTTAGTTCTTCATTATGCGAAAGATTCTAACGAGTTCTTTTTTAATCCGTTTTTTGGTAATTTACTATTAGAATCAAAACTACAAATGCCTGGATTTACAATTCACTATGAACATGAACCAACAGAAATGCTGAGAGTTGGCTTTAGTTTTATGAGAGATCGAGATGTTATTGCAATAGAAAGAAATACTTTTGCACTTTTATTGAAAAGAGGAATCGAAGGTGGGCATTCTATTTTGTTTGAAACTGGAATAAAAAATTCCCTTTTATCGAGTTTAAAAACAACAAATAATGCCTATGTTTGGACCCAAGCAACAATGAAACTTTTGAGGGGATTGTTTTTTCAATCACATATGGAGTACTTTAAAGGTGATATAACAAAAATGGCTTCAGAAAATCTAGGCTTTGGGGTTGGCTTATTGGCTTTTCCATTTCAAAGAGTCGAATTGAGAGTTTCAGGAGTGAGTAGTAGAACCATTAACCCTGTTACTATAGATAAAGATACTTGGGCATTACTTTCTCAGGTTCATCTTTCATTTTAAGTAAAAAAATGTTGGATATGGAGACAAAATTTGAAAATGAAATTTAAATTATTTTTTTGTGTTACTTTATTTTTTTATCGATTTGTCTGGTCCATTGAAACTGAGAATACTCGCCAAACATCAAAAGAGATAAAAAAAACAAAAACATTAAGTACTCAACAGCAATCTCAACGACGACTACCTACTCAGTCACAGATAAAACAGCAGAAACAAGTATCACCGTCTCCTCAATTACGGCAAACTCCAGAGTCTCAATTGCGGACACAACCTCGATTGACTATGCCGTCGTCTCAACAACAAATAAATGAACCCCAAGTTCAAGCTACCCAACCGCAGTCACCACAGCAACAACTTCAGCCCCAGCCCCAGCCCCGACAACAACAACTTCAAGATCAGTCTTCGCAACAGCAACTCCGAGGCCAGCCTCAGTCATCACAAATTTCATCTCCATCTCCATCTCCATCTCCATCTCCATCTCCATCTCCATCTCAGTCTCAGTCTCAGTCTCAGTCTCAGTCTCAGTCTCAGTCTCAGTCTCAGTCTCAAATTCAATCGAAAACTCAATCGCGCTTACAATTGCAAAATCAATCTCAATCTCGATCACCAGTAGCTTTGACATCATATCAAAACTCCATCGAATGGTATCTTATGGCTGGATTATGGAAGGAAAATTCTGTTTTACTAAAAAATGATACGACAGAATTTAAAATAAACACTTTAAATACAGTAGCGAGATTGGGACTCGTTCATACTTTTTATAATGCTCATTTTTTTGCTCGTTATGGACTTATTGCCGGTCAAAGTGAAAACAATAGTGCTGTCGATGATTTTTTATATTTTCAAAGATCGGTAAGTTTGTCAGGTGCTGAATTGGGTTTTGGGGTTAATTTGATACGAAATACTCATATTGCTTTGGGACTTTATCTTGGTGGTCTTTATCGTTCCATTAAACATACTGTTCCAAGTGAAGAATATCGATTTAAAACAGCCACACGAACAATACCTAACCTTTCATTGGAATTAGCGTGGAAGATTAGTCAACATTGGAGTTGGCGTCAAAGTATAGGTAGCCAGGGGTATCCATTAGACACACTTTGGTCTGCGGGAATTGGCCTTATATTTTAAAACACCAAAAATATCACTCGAATAAACCGCTGATTTTGAAATAATTAATCATTAGCGGAGGGGTGGTATGACAAAAATGAATTTATCAATTAATTTACAAGAAAGAATTGTGATTCAAAGGCTTATGATTGTTCTCATTTTGATATTCATGAGTTTGGTTTCAAAAGCAATTACTTCGGTTCCAACAACAATGACCATGAATGCAGGAACGGCGAGTGGTGCCGTTGCAAATTTAACTCAAGAAAAAGAAGGAAAAATAATAAATTTCTTTACTAATATAAATGGTCAGATAACGGTTACATTCCAATTCTCAGCAACAGGATTACCTTATAATCCTTCACTCAAAGCGCGTTTTATGCAATTAGGCGGTTCAGATATTTTTACTTTCAAGTATAAAAATGCTGCCGGATCATTTATTGAGTTTGGATCAACTACAGGTAATCCGTCCGAATATAAATATTTAAGTATGACTTTACCATCAGAATCAATTGTGAGTGGGTTGATTACGATTAGAGTCAATTCAAATACCAGTGCTATGAATTGTAATCTCGATTATCTTGTGATTAAAGACTCATTATTAGCAGATCCAGTAAATCCACCAGCTACTGGAAAAATTGCTGTCGAACCATTAACGAGCAATATTATTTTTAATAATCCAGAACGTGGCTTTCATAATTATGAGGGGATAGACACAAGCACATCTCAATTCTTATCCAATGTTTCTGCAGGATCAACTCTTGATATCATTGTTGTCAGTCTTGCGCCTTTTATGAACTCTACACTTTCAAGTGCTTTCCTGACTCAGTACGAAGCGATGTTCTCCAGAGCACGAAGCGCAGGTGTAAAATTAATTCTTCTTCATAAATATCATGATAATATGGATTTTAAATCAGATCCTACAGAAACAATTATGCTCAATCACATTGCTCAGTTAGCACCAATTATCACTGCAAATGCTGATGTTGTTTATGTGGTGCATGCGGGATTTATTGGAGCGTGGGGAGAGTGGTATTACACACAACATTCATTTTCAGTAAAAGAAAATATTTTTAAAACTTTAGTTCAATCTCTTCCTACTTCAATAACTGTAGCAATTAGAACCCCAAGTTTAAAAATAGATATGTTTAATATGACTGGTCCGAACAAACCAACAATTGATTTGGCTATCGCTAAAAGAGTCGGTCATCACAATGATTGTTTTCTTGCCAGTGCCGATGATTTTGGAACAGGTGCTGATTACAATATTTTAAATCCTGCTGATTGGAGAGATTTTATTGGTATGGAAAACAAAGCACTTGCTATCCCTGTTGGAGGTGAAACCTGTGCCGTGAGTACCTACTCTACATGTAGTAATGCATTAACTCAAATGCGACGCCAAGGGTATAGTTATTTAAATATCGACTATCACCCTACCGTTATTTCCAATTGGAAGTCCGGTGGTTGTTTTAATGAAATTAATCGCAATTTGGGTTATCGTTTAAAGGTTAATAAAACTACATTTCCGGCAACAGCTTCTAGAGTCTCATCAATGGATTTAAGTATGGATATCGAAAACCTTGGTTATTCAGGGCTTGTGAATCCAAGATCAATGAAACTGGTTCTATTTAATGCGACGAATACATACTATATCGATTTAGGACAAAGTTCTCAACGCTTTACTTCAGGACTCACTTATCTTAATAAAGCGATAAAGCTGACTCCTCTCAATATTGTTAAAGGTAATTATAATATGGCCATTTGGATGCCAGATCGCAAATCAACATTACAAAGTAAACCTGTTTATTCCATTCAGTTTGCCAATACAAGTACCTGGAATAGCTCCAAAGGTTGGAATGTGTTGAAAAATAATCTTGGAGTCAATGCAACAATAAATATTACGGACTAATTGAATAAAATATTTTGCAGAAAGTATATTAAAAATATTTCTGCAAAAATTTAAACAGTTAGTCCAAGTCAGTGTTTGCGAGCCAAAAATATCACTCGAATTAAGTTCTCAAATTTGAAAGACTGTATTAACGATTTATTACAATTAACAAAAGGAGTAAAAATGAAAAAAAATTATAATATGAAAAACAACTTAGGAGCCATTGTAAAACAAATAATCCTAACACTTTTTGGGATAACTTTTATTGGTCTTCAAGCAGTGTCTGCTCTAACCGTTCCCGTTGGTACTAAATGGTATTGGCAACTTCAAGGAACAATCAATACGAGCTTATCACCAAAAGTGTATGATATTGATTTATATGATACCAGCACAACAATGATTTCTGATCTAAAAAAAGCTGGACACATCGTGATCTGCTATTTTTCTGCAGGAACCTATGAAAACTGGAGATCTGATGCCTCACAATTCCCATCTTCTGCACTTGGCACCAATGTTGATGGTTGGGCTGGTGAAAAATGGTTAGATATAAGAAATACTAAAGTAAGAGAAATAATGGCAAAGCGAATGGATTTAGCAAAAAATAAAGGATGTAATGGCCTTGAACCGGATAACGTTGATGGTTATGATAACGGAAGTGGATTTCCATTAACTAAAAGTGATCAAATAAATTATAATAAGTATCTTGCCAACCAAGCTCATCTTAAAGGGATGATTGTTGCTCTAAAAAATGCAACGGCTCTTGTTAGCTCTCTCGTCTCCAATTTTGATTTTTCTATTGTTGAAGAGTGTTTCAGTTTTAATGAATGTGATATGTACAAACCCTTTATCACTCAAGGTAAAGCTGTGTTAAATGCTGAATACACGACCTACTCAAGTACTAAGTGTGCAAAAGCCGCTACTTTAAAATTTTCAACTGTCTTTTTCAATAGAGCTTTAAATGGAAATAAATTTCAACCCTGTCCTTGAGTTGGCCACTTACTTTTAAGTACCGTTTTTCAAATAAGCTAAGGCTCAGAAATACCTGAGTCTTAGCAGATAGTTATAAGTTAGAATTTTATTAATGACCATGACTTAAGAATAACGATTTCGAAAATTATTTATTATTTTTATTAAGTTATTTTTATTTATAGGTTTACTGATGTGTTCATTAAAGCCATTCAAAAGGCTTCGTTCTCGATCTTCTCGTAAAGCATTGGCCGTGAGTGCGATCATGGGTTCACGAATACCGTTTTTACGCAATTCTGCAATGGTCGAGTAACCATCCATTACGGGCATTTGAATATCAATTAAAAAAATATCGAATTTCATATTCTTGGATTTCTCTATGGCAACTTTTCCATTTTCTGCAATTTCTACATCGGCACCTGCTTTTGATAATATTTGAGAAATTAAAAACTGATTGTCGACAGAATCTTCTGTTAATAAAATTTTTACCCCATCTATTCTTGTATTAGTTTGTGGAGTGTCATTATAGGGAGATGGGGTCATTACTTTAAAGACACCATTTTGATTGTGAGAAATACACGGATCAATAGTGATGGTAAAAGTACTTCCTTGACCTTTGATACTTTCACGCAATTCGATATCACCACCTAGAAGCTTTGCGAAGCGCTTAGAAAGTGCAAGGCCAAGTCCCGTGCCACCAAATTTTCGTGTTAAGGATGTGTCCACTTGAGAAAATGATAGAAAGAGTTTATCTCTTTCTTCATTGCTAATACCAATTCCAGAATCTTTAACTGTAAAGATTAACTGTGTTAATTTGCTAGCCTTATTTATAGTGGAAATATTAATAACGATCCCACCTTCATCAGTGAACTTTATTGAATTTCCAATGATATTAAATAAAATTTGTTTTAGTCTTTGTGGGTCCGTATTTATGAATTCAGGTATTCCATCAGAATAGTAGATTTCTAATTTGATACCTTTTTGTGTAGCTTTTAATTTAAGAGTTGAAATGATGTCTGTGACCAACTCTTTCAAACAACAATTTTGAAAATCAACACTCAACTTACCAGATTCTACTTTTGAAAGATCTAAGATTTCGTTTATAAGATTTAATAAAAGTTCACCATTGCGATTGATAACATCATGAAACCCCTTTTTGGTTTTATCATCGATAAGAGTATCCATTAATAGTTCAGTAAAACCGAGAATTGCTGTAAGTGGAGATCGAATTTCATGAGACATATTTGCTAAAAATGCACTTTTTGCATAATTAGCGCTTTCCGCTTGTTCCTTTGCGAGTTGAAGTTGCTCTAAAGTTTTAATTCTTTCTGTTATATCTCTTACAAAGCCATAAAATATAAAACTTTCATTCGATTTAATTGGTGTAACTGAAAGTTCAATTGGAAATTCATCACCATTCTTTTTTAATCCAATGAGTTCAAGCCTTTTATTGGAAATTTCACCTTTTCCCAAGGTTAAAAAATGCTTAAAACCATTTATGTGCCGCTGACGATAAGACAAAGGAATGATTAAATTAGATAAATCTTCACCTAAGGCCTCTTTTTTTGTCCAACCAAATGTGTTCTCTGCCTGAGAATTCCAGTGTATAATAATGCCTTGATTATCTGTTCCGATAACACAGTCTAAAGCATTTTCTAAAACTCCATCTAATATATTAAGATCTTGAATTTTTCTTAATGTCAGTAGATTTTGGATACGAGAAAGCACGACTTCTGCTTGCAAAGGTTTAACAAGGTAATCTTGAATGCCTTTTCGAAAAAATTGAAATCGTAAAATATCTTCTGGATTTTTAGTAATAAAAACAAATAAAGATTGATTCAATTCAGATTGAGATCTAATTTTATTTAAAATATTATGACCATTGATCTGAGGTGATTTAAGCTCACATATAATTAAACAAGGTTTGATTAAAAAGCTTTTATCTATTCCATCTTTACTATTTGATGCTGTAAAGACTTGATAAAAAGGTTGTAATAGTCTAACAAAAAAATCAAGTAACTCAATATTATCTTCAATAACTAAGATTCTTTCGCGTGGTTGATTCAATGGATGTTTGGAATCGGTTTTTAAGTTATCACTGATACTATTGCCGGAATTCTTGTTTATTTCATCGCTCTGGCGTAGTTTTTCGTAAGCTATTTGTAAGGCCGTTTCAATAAGATAAAATTCTGATTTTTCACTCATTGGGTTATTTTTATCTGTTTTTTCAGACCATTTTTGTTTGAGCTTCATTAGTTCTGTGACATCTTCAACACGATGAATAATATGAATTAGTTTACCTTCAGAAGAGAAAACAGGAGTATTGATGGGGCTCCAATAGCGTTCTTCAAAGTGACCTCCAGCAGATTTCGGAAGTCGAATATCATATTTTATAATTTGCATTTTATCTGGGATGCCCTTTTGGATGACTCGATTCAAAGATTCGACTAAATTACGTGCGGCGATCTCTTGTTGATTGCCAGGGTTTTCAGAGAAAACCTCAAAAATCCCTTTGTTCAATATTTCTGATCGTTTAGTTCGAGTGGCTTTGACATAGGAGTTAGTGACTGCGATAATCGTAAACTTTGAATCAGGTAATAGAACGAGATATTCTCCAGGACAATTTTCGAAAAGCAATTGATAATCAGGTTTATTTATTGAAGTTATTTGATTCAATTTAATCCTCTATAATTTAAACAAATTCTATCAATAAAAAAAACGACCCCATTTTATTCAAATAACTCCCCTGGTAAAGTTTGTTTTGAAATAGCCATAGATCATTGTTCACTCTATTTCAAGTCTGTTAATGTTAAGAAACCTTAACATACCTAAACAGCATGAATTTCATTTGAAATAATTACCGCCATTTTTAAATTCCCTTAATTATAGAGGGTGACTGGCTATTTCATAAAGTTAATTATTATTAACTTCTCACTATTGGACTTGGATAAGTGAAATCTCGCTTGTGTAATTTCATTTTAAAACGATAGAATTAAAGTAATTTTTGGATTTGTATAAAAGTTTTTGAAGTACCACCACAGCGTATCATAAATTCAGTTCTAATTTTTAATTTCACTTCGTTCAGTAGAGAATCCTCCAATTTGATATAAGAATTCAAACATTGAGCTATATGAGTACTGTTATTTTCTAATTCTTTAACAAAAGAAATAGTATGGTGTGAAAGTTTTGAAAACTCGATAGCCTCCCGATTATTTTTATAATAGGGGCCAACTAATACTGGAACCCCACAACCTAAAGCTTCCATAACACTATGGACTTGTTTTTTAAAGCTCCCACCAATAAAGGCAAAATCAGCAAGCTGATAAAGTTCGGCAAGCCATCCTTTTTCGTCAAAGATTAAAATTGAGATATCAGTGGGGATTACTTTTTCATTTTGTTCACTCCAAATTAAATATGGTAGCTCAAGTCGGTTCAATTTATCTTGTATCATTTTAAGATGGTCTTTCGTATTTTCATGGGGAACAAAAATACAACGACAGTTTACGAGATTAACTTTTGTAATTGATTCAAATAAAATATCTTCATCTGGTTCCCAGGTAGAGCCTGCTAAAATAACACGGGTAGATGGAGATTGAGCCCAGTTAGTTAAATTGGCTGGAAGGACTCTTTTTTGATCTAATCGAGCGCGAACTTGATCAAATCGTGGGTCACCAGTGATTATAATTTCTGGAGGGGAATGCATATTCCCTTTAATCCAATGAAGATCTTCATTATTGACGACGCAAATTTTATTTAAATAGGGAATGCACCATTGACTCATCATTCGACCAAGAAATTGGGTTTTTTTACTTCCCTCTGACCAGGTGGATGCAACTAAAATTTTGGGTTTACTTGTAAATGTTTTAAGGATTGTGGGCCAAAGGTCAGTACGTGAGATGATCAGAATATCTGGCTTGAGAACTTCAAGAAAGTATTGACAGGGTTTTGGCAAATCAATGGGAAGCGTTGCCCATCCATCAATATCTGGTATTCGTGGTATCAAATCAAGAGCAGACGTTGAAAAGTAAGTAAGAAAAAGTAAATCTTCTGGGTAGGTCATTTTCCATAGTTTTAACAGTGGCTTAATATATTCAACTTCACCAGATGCGGCATGAAACCAAATGCGGCGTTGGTTAATGAATGGCTCTTTTCTCCAAATAAGATGTGGATATTGACGTTCATTGAGGTACTTTTGTATTTTGATAGGGAGAATTTTTTTAAATATCTTCAAAAAGAAAAAAAGAACTTTGAGAAATAAATGATAGATTCCAAATGTTATTTTAGATCTGATCGATTCAGTTTTAAAGGTGAAATTTATATTATTCATGTAATATTTTTTGTTCTTGTGTCATTTGATCTAATTTTTGTTTAGCAGCTTCAAATACCATCTCTGGAGTAATACCAACGAGACACCACTGATAGTGTGCATTGCGACAGGGACCTTGGCCATGCTTACTACAGGGGCGACAACTCAAGCTGAGTTCCATAATTCGTGTTGAACTGCGACGCGATGGAAAACCAAAGGGGGCTGGTCCCATGAGTGCGATGGTGGGATGTCCCAGCTGTTCCCCTGCATGGAGTAGACCAGTATCATTGGCAATTAATAGAACAGATTGCTTAATCATTGCTGTGCTTTCAGTTAAACTTAATTGACCGGCCAAATTAAAAACTCTTTGCGGCTGGATTTGTGCAAGTTCTTCAAGAAAAAGATCGTCCGGTCCACCAAGCAATACAAAATTTATCTTTTTATTAAAAACAAACCACATCTGTAATAAGGATTTCCAATGACTGAGTGGCCAACGTTTGAGTTCAAAGGCAGCAGAGGGGGCTAATGCAACGTATGGCGTAGGTATAAATGAAGTCTTTTTATTTAAATTAATAAAGGTTTCATTTGATAGGAAAAGCTGTGGGGCAGGAGGTGATTGATTTGATATGCCCCATGCTTTCAATGGCTCTAAGAGATCTCTTTGTCCAGAAAAGGGTTGTTCAAATTTATTAATTCGGAGTCGAAACAATAGAAAGCGTTTCCATCGATGAATTGATCGACGGAGTATGACAGGAGAATGGAATTTTTTTGAGATGAGACCTCTTAAGAAAAGATAGGTACATAAAAAGTGAGACCGTAAATTATTATGGGCATCATAAACTAGATCAAAGGACTCAAGATGTAGTTGTGCACAGAGGCTAAAAAGTCCTTTTATTCCTTCTTTTTTATCTAATGCCCATGCTTTTTTTAAATTGTGATGGTTTTCAATAAGAGGTGAAAACTCTGAGCGTGTAACCCAGTGAATCTGGGCCTGTGGCCAACGAAGCTGAAGTGCTCCGACGACACTTAATGTTTGAAGTACATCTCCAAAACTGGAAAAGCGAATAATTAAAATCTTTGGCTGTCTTTCAGTCATGACCTAATTTAAACTTTTCGTTTGGATTCGTCTATATTTAAAGCTATTTTAAACTCATAATAGCTTTTTATAAGTAAATAAATGATTGAAATAGTTCGTTTATATTCCAATCAATTTTTCGAGTTTATAGTAATGAAACTCAATTCAGTTTGCCAAATAGAAAAACCAGACATCAAAGACTCAAATCGAACTTAATCTAGCTTCAACGTATTTGTAGTCTGAATTGGCTGATTGAATGTAGTTGATTTCCAATTTGGTTTATACGAAGTGCTGCTTAAGGTTATGACAATGTATTTTGACGATTAGTCTAAATAAAACTCCAATTTAAAAAAAACTAGAGGCAATATTAATTGTTAGCGCTAAAAGAGTCGTATTAAAAAAGAATGCGAAAATACAATGAACGAGAGCTGTTTTACGCATTTGTTTAGAAGAAAAACTAACATCTGCCGTTTGAGCTGAAGTGCCAATAATAAAGGCTAAATAAAGAAAATCAGTATAGTCAGGAGCATCTTCATCAGGAAAAATAATTCCACCTTTTTTACTATTAGAAATTGCACTGTAGTAATCATGTGCATAATGTATGGCAAACATTAAGTGGGCAAATAGCCATGATGTTGTTATTGAAAATGCTGCCAATGCTATATGAACATAGCGAAGCTGTACGGAGAGATTTTTTATATGTGCGAGTTCCACCACAATAGAAGTTAAAGTTGAAGCAACGGATAATAAAACCATTATAAGAATTAAAACTTGCCCTTCATCCTGCTCTTTTGCACTAGTTTGAATTTTTTCTTTTGTAGCCCGAAACATCATTCTTAATGCCAATCCTAAATAAAGACATACTCCTATATTCCATCCAATTATAGAACGAGTTATGGTCCTTTGAGCGATAGCATCGGGTAATATAAAACTGGATATTAAGCCAATAATAATTGAAGCGGTCAGTCTAGGTCGCGCAATGAGCAGGCGAAAAAAATAGAGTTTTTTAAGTGGATTGTGCTTATGAGGATGATTAATTTCCATAAAAACATCATCAACAGTCTTTAGTAAAACAGCAATATAATATTAAAGTAAAGGTTGATTTAAATAACAGATTCAACAATTTAAGGAATATCTAGTAAAATCCTTAAAGTTGTAAAATATGCACTCAATCATTATTTTTACTTCAAAAGTAAGAAAATTTTAACTCTTTGACTCATTCATATTGTATTGTCCTTAAAATATTCAGATTTTACTGGATTTTTAATAACTCTAGGGTAAATAGTCACAAGAAATAGCCCCCCTTTTTTTGTCAGTTAAGGTTTTGAATATTGACAGAGGGGTAATGATTTTAGATTTAAATTGCTTGAGAAAGAACAATTAATGTTTTTATTAATCTTTTGGGTACTTGAAATTATACTGATTTTTAATCAAGCACGTGCCCAATCTTTGAGTTCCACAAACACATTTAAAAAAGATAATTATTTCTATTCTGTGGATCAAGAAAAAAGATATTTGGGTACTAGATCAGTATCGTATATTAATGAAAATTTTCAAAATCCTGAGGCACGCTCGATTAATTTTTTTGAAGGTCGATATTTTCGTCAAACTAAGGATACCGACAATAACTTTGGTTTTGACCTGCTAGGACAATTTGCAACAAATCATAGCTGGTTAAGTAATCTAACGGTAAATGAATTTTATTTAAAAACGCAGATGCCTTACACTACAAATGGACCAATTTTATACTGGGGACGGCATAAATCCAACTGGAGTTTATTAGATGATAATTGGAAGATTGGGGCTTTTCAACCCATCTATAAAGTCGACCCTCTGAGCTTAAGCTCACAGGGACTCACTGGTGTTTTTATTGATTTTAAAGGTGCAAATTGGAATCTTGAAGTCTTTGCAACACCACTGTTTCTTCCTGATCAAGGACCGCAAGTTGAAACTAATCATGGGCGTTTTATTAAGCGCGATCCATGGGTCTATTACCCACCATCTGAAAATAATTTAAATGGAGTGATAACGCCCATCAATTATACCATTGATAGGCCAACTAATAGAGAAATTATTTTAAATAAGGGTTTTGGTATCAATGGTCAATTGGGACAGTTGGAAGAAGACGGATTTTCAGGAAGAATGGCATGGGCTCGTAAACCGATGAATCAACTCCTATTAGGATTGAATGGTTTTATGGTTATTCATGGGGAATCTGCAAGTAATACAAGCCAAGTGAATGTCGAGTTACGACCAGAAATTGGATATCATACCGTCCAATCCATTGATCTCACTTATAAAATGAAGCAATGGCTTTTTATCCTTGGAGCAATTGAAGATCTGCCAGAGAAAAAACAGTTTGAATCGAAGTGGACCTATCAAAACCATACTTCTTCTCAGTTGTTAGGTGCAGGAATTCAATTTTCAACAGAGACTGGATTGCGAATCGCGCTTAATTACCTCCATGAGCAAGGTGGAGAGAGTCAGATCTTTGGACCTGAAAAGGATTTAGTTGGAGATTATATTCCAAGTCGTTATTCATTTAAAAATCTTGTTAAGACTGAACTTTCATACCAAAAAAAAATTAATCATCAATATGGCTATGAAGGCACTGGAGAATGGCGAAAAGAAATAAACGAATCAAGTGAGTTGATTTCACTTAAGGGTGCCTTACTTATTGGAACACTATGGAAAACATTTATTGGGATGGATTTGTTAAAATCTGAAAATAAAGAGCTGAATAAAAAAGATTTTATCGAAGCTAATTTAGCCAATGATCGTGTTTATGGAGGGTTTCAATATGTTTTTTAGAATTAAAAAATATTGGGCTACTTTGATTCGATCATTTTGGACCACTGATTTTTATCTGTCTCTATTAAAGTTAATTTTGACAGGAATGATATTGAGTTTAGTCGGTTGCAATTGGTTTAAAACAAAAGACAAACCTATAAATTCATTAATTGAAATTAATTTAAAACAAAGTGAATGTTTAAAGAAAATACCAGATACATTTGGTCAATATTTTCAACAACAGTTGCATTCACAAAATGAATTACATGGAACTTTTGATTGTATCGATCAAGCTATACTATTATTTACTACTAGAACCTTCGGTGGGAGCGAACAAAATTCTTATAAGAGGAGTGAGCTTTCTTCTTTTTTTAAAACATACGTCATTAAAAAAGAATTATCAAAAGAGCTAATTATGGAAATAATGAAAGTAAAAGTTGCTTTAGTTGGCGGCTCGATTGAGTTAATTACAAAAGATGAATTTGAAAAGATTCGACAGTTGTTACCCTTCTTCGAAAATAAATTGTTGGATCTTTATCCGCATCTAGAAGTTTTGTTTTCAAAAAAAGTAACTCACAATCAGTCCTATCAGTTCAAAAAAACAGAAGTTAACCCCGTTGCAGCAATCCGTGATTTTAAAAAGAATTCCGACAATGCAAATACAAAAACCCAACTAAATAGAAGTTCTTCTGGGCAAGCCTTTAAAGAGGAGTATCTGTCTAGTAGAAATCGCGACTCAGAGATCAATAATAGCTCATCAAGCGTAGAAAAAAATGATGATAGTTATTCTAAAAATAAAAAAGAAATAGAAGATGCAGTCAACGAACTTAAAAATACAACTAAATCAATATTTATTAGATTAAATTTATTAACTTCAAAATACTCGATTGATGACTTTTACCAATTAATTAATGAAGTTGAAAAAATAACGAATAAGGCAGATCACGAGAATTCGCCAACCTCATTAAAACAAGATGTATTAGCTATTAAAAAATTTAGAGTGCTCATCGTAGGTGATTCCATTACCGATAATGAGCGAGCTGATGAGACCCTTCAGATTTACGATACACTTTTAGATGGATTAAAGTTAAGCCTTCTTTTTAAAAGCGACATTAAGTTCAGAGAGTGGACGTCTAGAAATGATTTTAATCCAATTGATCTTTGGGTGAATGACGTAAGCAAACTCATTAAAAAATCATTTCAACTTAGGCATTCAAATGAAATACCACTAGAGCAAATTGATGTTGTGCTTGATGAATTATATTCTCGTGGAATTTGGATCAAACCTCTTAAGCTTGAAACAGCCAAAGAATTCTATCGAAAATTTATTATTAGGTTTTTAGACAATAAAAAAACTATTCAAGGATTACAATATTTTGAATTAAATCATTTTAAAAAAATTGAACAAGAATACCAAACTTATACTATGGTTCAAAATGCATTATTGAATTTATTTCAAATAGAAACAAGTATTCCAATTGAAAAGGTTCGAAGTGAAATTCAAAAAATAGTTCTTGATAGAGTCATCAATAATGCAAGTTCTTTTGATAATCTCAGCTTTGGCAATTCACAAGAAATTTGGGGTCAATTTTTGACTCTTATTTCAACTAAAGAAATAAGACATTGGAATTTTGAAGGAAAAGTATCAGTTTCAATAGATCCTTTAAATCAAACATGGTCTTACCAGGAACTTTCTTTTTTAAATCTCATACGAGTTCCAACGAACTTAATAATGTCAGCGTATGGTGATAAACAACCATCAATGAGTATCTTCTCACCTCTTCATACAAGTTTAAAGGTGGATCATATTAGATCTGTTTATAGTGAATTTCGAGATTTTGGTTCAGAATTAAGTTTATTTGATTTAAGAGGAGAAGATACGGCCTCTCGTAGTACGAGAGAGGCTGATTTGTTCACACCTGCAGGAAATGGTGATTCTCAGATTCAATTTTTAGAATTATTTGATTTGTTAACAGTGATGTGGAGTGGAGGAGAATTAGGCGTTTCTCAATTTAAAACTTTTGCCAAAATAGAATCCTGTGAACTGAATGAACAGAAACCTGATTATTTTGATAAGCCATATTTGCAAATGGAATGTGCTTCGCAAAACTTAAGAAAGCATTTTAAAAATATATTTCCCAATTTGAATCATTTTGTTAATTTTCTAAAACCTTTTAACTCTGAACAATGGAACTCTTTTTATTCTGATCTAATGATTGTTAGTCGAGTTTGCCCATCAAATAGTTTAGGACTCGAAACTGGAGATCAAAGAACTATGATGGTGGTTGTTCATTATATTGAAAATCTGTTCTCATTATATGATTCAAATACCGATGGACTTTTAGATGAAAATGAAGTTGAAAAAGCTTATGATAGATTTAAAAATTTCTTTTTAGAACAACCTGAGGTAAAGGATATCGCCTTTCTTAGTAAAGATATTTTTAAATTTGTTGTTCTAAAAGGTTATAAGCCGAATGGACTGGAATTAACTGCATTTATGTTTTCAAGTAATAAAGGCACTGCTGATAGACAAAAACTTTTGAGAGTTTTTGCTTCGCTTAAGTCTAATATTTCTAAATTTTCCATCGCTTGTTATGCAAATTAAAAGATCACAGACTAAGAAACCATTTGATAAGCGCTCTATTCAGGACACTAAACATGGGACTGTAGGCCCTTTACGGCGTTCGTCCCTGCGAAGTGAAAATGAAAAAAAAGAAGAAAACAAGTCTCCTTCATCAGTTAAAAAAAGTAATGATTTTTTTCTCATAGTGCCTATCGGTTTAGAAGAGGCGGCACAGGTTGAGTTAAAAGAATGGTGTGCGATTTTATCAACTAAATTTGGTCAATCCGCTTTTCTTTTAAATTCGAGTATCGTTAAGGGAGGGGTAGAATTTAGGATCGGATCTCCTGAAGTCGCTTTTTTACTGAACTCCTGCTTGAAATTATCCTCTCGTATACTTCAGCGCATTCACACTTTTCAGACGCGAGAATGGACTGTTGTAGAGAAAGAATTAAAATCAGTGGCTTGGAAAGATTATTTTTCTGAAGGAATATCAGAATGGGAAATTTCAGCCAGTGAATCTCGCATGAATAATGAAAAACATCTCGCAGAATTTTTAACTGAAAAATTTGAAAATAAATTATATTATATTAAAAATACAGGAAATGTTGCTTACCTTAGAGTGTATAATAATATTTTTACTTTAAGTCGAGATACCAGCGGAGAACATCTTCATTTTAGAGGTTACAGAAAACATCAAGGTGAGGCACCATTAAGGGAGACATTAGCTGCTTTTTTATGGTTTTTTTTAATACGAAATCGTTCAAGAATCGAGACTGAAAAAGCACTTATTATTGACCCCTTTGTTGGTTCTGGAACCATTTTAATTGAAGCCATGCTATGGAATCAAGTAATTCAAAATCGAAAATTTCCATCAATGGATTGGGTTAGTAAAGATAACTATTTAAAGTTTAATTCAATTCTTGACCGTCTAACCTCTTGGAACTTGAATCTAATTGGAATTGATAGTGATAAAGAAGCTATAAAAAAAGCACAATTAAATTTAGAAAATATAAATTATAGCGGTAAGATGTCATTATTTCTTGGAGATTCAACAAATCTTAATGCAGAGTTATCAAGCAACATTGCAAAATTAAATAGAAATAATGAAATTTGGTTAATCAGTAATCCTCCTTATGGTGGAAAAGGTCGCATTAAAACTCATAGCACATGGAAAGAGGTAGGGTCAACAGCACTTCATACATATCAACCAAATTGGGCTGTAGCTTTAGGGCCTGAGAGAGAATGCAGAACTGACTCAGTTATAGGCGACTGGAAATGCATTGAAACTCAAAAATTTCTAAATGGTGGCATTCGAGTGGTTGCTTCTTTATGGAAAAGGTAACTGGGCGTCAGCCCGAATGATTTTTTACATCCTTGACCTCCGCACCACTCAAACAAGCGGTGCTCGCCTTCTGGGGAAGAAGATCAGTACTAACTTGAAAAGTGGAGGCATCCCCCTCTGGCTCCGCTCCGAACTCGTGGTTCGAAGATCAAAGATGTAAAAAATCATTCGAGCTGGCCAGTTACCTATAATTTACTATATTTCAGTCACCCTCAAAGTCGTTAGCTTTGACCATACTAAAGTCGCAGTCAAAGCCAATAGTGCGAAAATAAAGGCCTGGCAAAATGGATGAAATTGATACAGACTTAAGTATGATTCTATGGTCCATATTCAAAGTTAAAGATTTATTCCTTAGTGAATTATCGTCATTTAGTTTGGGTAATTAATATTTCGATACTGGACTATTTCAAATGTGCAATTCAATTGAGTTAAAAATAATTAACTATTTATAATTCTCTTCAAATCTTTAAAGAATAGGTTGTATAACACCGATTATCTTAATGATTTAGCTGGAGGATTTTATGATGAATTTGAGTGATCATTTTTTAGATCAATCATTAATTCCACTTTTATACATTGAAAAGAGTTCAATGTTAGAGATGGAATTTATTTGTAATAAGTTTAACTTAAAATGTGATGACTTGAGTCCAGGCTTTTTATTGACCTCAAATCAACGTCATCATAATTATAAAATGTATTTTATAGACTTATTTTTTGCAGCATTAAGTTTTTATGTTAAAAACCCCAATATATTATTTTATTTACTTGAAAAAAACTTACTCAGACAAGAACTGGAAACGAGTATCTTGGGTTATATCATGCCGGAGACGCTGGTTGAATCAAAAATAAAGAATTGGAAAAATGAAGGAACCTCTTTTCGAATTTCTGGTTTTGGACAAGCCACACTCAATCAAATTGGATTTATCAATACGATTAACTTTAAAGATATAGATATAAAATCGGATCAACTCAATAGTATTTTCAATGAATTTTTGAGTATTAAATTTAATAGAATTGCAAAATAGGAGCTATAAAATTGTATAACACATTACCTTTAATTTTAATTTCTTTGATGTGGTGTGGATCTTTTATAGTTGCATTAACACCAATATTATTATTTTATTCTTCAAACTTATTGGTGAATTATATTTGTATTGCCACAATTCCAGTATTGTTTATTGGCTCATTTTTGTCGATTGCTGGCTTATTGAGTCGCTATGCACAAAGAGGAATTATTCGTGGAACATTTCCTCGTGAACCATTTCATAAAATTTATTTATTACGTAGGATTTTTGGTTCTTGTTGGACACAAGTTTATTATTTCAAGCCTATCTATTCAGTGGCACTCAGTATCCCTGTTTTAAAAAAATATTTATTTCGAATTTTTGGATACAAACACAGCACTAATTTTACGGTCTATCCAGATACTTGGATTCGGGATTTACCAATTCTTAATATAGGAGAGGGAGCCTATCTTTCTAATCGTGCGACAATTGGTACTAATATTTGTCTCACTGATGGAAATATACTAGTTGATTCGGTTGAAGTTGGAAAAAAAGGATTAGTTGGCCACCTAGCAGTTTTAGCTCCTGGTGTGAAAATCGGAGACAATGTTGAAGTTGGTGTGAGTGCAACAATAGCCATTCGAACTAAGCTTAATGAGAACAGTAAAATTCACCCGTGTTGTATGATCAATCACGGAGCTATCGTTGGAGATTCTACCAAAATTGGGACAATGACTTATGTTGGGGTCAAAGTGATTTTGGGCCCAAATCTTAATATCCCAGCGGGAGCTAATATTCCAGGTGGAGCGATTGTAAATACACAAGAGGACGTTGATCGTATATTTAATTCTGAATCAAAAAATCTACAGGAATATGTTTCAATTTTAAAAGAAAAATTTGAAGAAGCGACGAGGCATGACTATTAATTCTAAAAGTAGAGAACGTGAAGTTCAAAAAATTAATTTGATATTAGATCAAGGGGTGGTAAGCCGTGCTTCTGACTCTCTACTCGTTATGGCGTTTTTATTTAGTATTTATGGTATTATGAGTACTGAAATTATCACCAAGTTTGATTCTAGTGTTACGATTTGGTCGAATTCGTGGCCGCGAATTTTATTTAATGGATTACCCTTTGCCTTGCTCGCATTATATTTTAAGAAAAAATCGATTAATTTAAATTTCAAAGCAATACTCTGGGCTATTTTACAACCACTCATTTTTACTATAGCTTGTTGTATACATGTATGGCCTTTAATGATCGCTGGGAATTTAGAAATTTATTATTATTTTCATGCAGCAAATATGTTTGTGATCACATTTGGATTGACTTTTGTTGCACCATCTCGTTCTATCATGATAGCTCATGTATCAAGTTACACCATATTATTTCTCATTCCCTTACTCTACATAACTCGTATTGATAAATCTTTAATGTCGATGATAATTAATGATTATATTTGCATGACTATTGGTGCTTGCGTTGCTGGTCATTTGACTTATAAACTAAGAAGAAAAGTTGCCATTATGGACGCCCAGATCAAATCGAAAGTAACCCCATTAGTAGGTGAGGCTGTTGTCTCTGCAATTTACAATAACAATTTAGAAATACTAAATAATAGAAAAGCTTTTGGGCTTATTCTTTCAATGGATTTACGTGGTTATACACAATTCTTACAATTGAATCCAAAAGAAATATCGTCTGCTTTTATGAAAGAGTACCATTTTATGGTGAGTAGTACTGTTGGTAAATATGGTGGATTTACGCATAAAACTGCTGGTGACAGTCATCTCATTTCTTTTGGTTTGATGGATGAGTCAGTGGATTTATCTGATATTCCCGGTATTCAAAATGAAATTATCGAAGCCGAAATGAGAAAGGCCGGCCACTTAGTCGAGAGATCCATCAAGATGTTTGAGGAGCTTATTGAAAAGTATGAAAAATTAATCGCGCGCTATGATATTTCTGATAATCTTCGGATTGGTGCTGCGCTTGCTTCGGGACTAATTGAAATTCAAATTCAAGGAGATGAAAATTATCATCAAGAAGTCAACATTGTTGGAGACACGATTGTGCGAAGTGTACGATTAGAGGCCTATACAAAATTCTTAATGAATCAAGTTGCTCCAACTTGTTCTATGCTAATTTTATCACCAGAAATCATCGATACATTTAAATTTAGTTTTCAGTTAAATATTAGATCTTGGATCATTTACAATAGTGAGCAATATGTGAGAGATTATCCAGAATTAAAAAATCTTTATTATATTATTTGGGTTCCCGCACAAAGGCAATCTAGTAAAAATGCTTCGTAACTATGGAATTCAATCATCTTGGATTAGAGACGATCAAATGCCTCTAGTAGTGATTGAACTTCTTGTGAATTATTAGCCTTCAGAATATTTTTTGTTAATGAAATACAGTCATCTAATTTTAATTTTTGTAATCGAAGTTTGATCTTTGGAATTTGTAGTGAGGTCATACTTAAATGAGTCATCCCGCATCCAATGAGAAAGGGTGTTAATTTTGTATCTCCACCCATTTCTCCACAGATGCTGAGATCTTTATTAAAATTATTAGCGACTTGTGAAATCTGATAAATGAGTCGGAGTACAGAGGGTTCTAAATGGGAGTAGAGAGTACTAACGGTTGGATTGAGTCGGTCGCAAGCACAAGTGTATTGTATGAGATCATTTGTTCCAATACTAAAAAAATCAATATGAGGAGCAAAAGTATTGGCCATAATAGCTGCAGCTGGAACTTCAATCATGATTCCATATCGTATGGAGGGTGAAATTAAAATACCCTGCTTTTGAAGTTTTTCGACTTCTTCTCGAACAATTATTTGTGCATTTTGCCATTCGGAGAGTTGAGTGACCATAGGATACATGATTGACAATGCACCGTGGGTGCTAGCTCTGAGTAAAGCTCGAAGTTGAATTCTAAAGAGTTCTTGATGAACTAAACATAAGCGCAGTCCACGAAGCCCCAAGAATGGATTTTCTTCTTTTGGAAGATTAAGATAAGGAATTTCTTTATCTCCTCCGATGTCCAAAGTACGAATAATGGTTTTCTTTCCTTTCATCGTTTGCAGAATTTTAGAGTAAATTTGATACTGTTCTTCTTCGGTTGGGGCGGTTTTGCGATCTAAAAATAAAAATTCTGTACGAAATAAACCAATGCCATCGGAATTGAACTTTTCTACTGTTGCGAGATCTGCCAGCGCTCCGATATTGGAAGAAAGGTGAATGCGGTGTCCGTCATGAGTGCTTGCTGGAATTAATTTAAGAGAGTTCAATAAAACTTTTTCTTTTTGAAATTCAGTGACTTGTTCTTGATACCAAGATTGTTCTTTTTCATCAGGATTAAGAATAATAAAGCCACGCCTCGCATCCATTAGAATCGTGTCGTTGTCATGAACCCTATCGAGGAGATTGGGTATCCCAAAGAGCGAAGGGATTTCTAGATTTTTTAACAAAATAGCAGCATGAGACGTGGCACCTCCGTTTTCAGCTAAAACACCTTGAATTAATTGAGGATCAAGCTCTGCAACTAAAGATGGAAATATTTCTTTTAAGATTAAAATTCCTTTAAACGCTTGGGGAGGTGCAACTTCTGAAGTCATTTGCGCATTCAAATTTTTTATGAGCCGATATCCGATGTCATGAATATCTTGGCTTCTCGCCGACAGATAGGGATCTGGTAGCGACGCTAACATTTGTGCAAATTCATTAGAGGTTTCATAAACAGCTTTTGTTGCATTATATTTATGAATATTAATTTTATCAGTAATTTGCGAAAGATACTCTGGGTCTTCCAAAAACATTAGATGTGCGTCGAAGATTTTAAGTTCTTCAGTTCCCAGCAGGGATTGTTTTGCAGACAGAAGTGAGTGAATTTGCTTTTTAGAGTTATCGAGAGCGTGCTGGAAGCGTTGAATTTCTTGTTTTACATCTGTGCAGGGTTCCTCGATAATGAGAACCTTATCAGAAACAATTTTTTTAATTGGAGCACAGATAATTCCTTCACAAATTGTAATACCTTGAATTTGTCTTTGATCTACCATCGTACTTCCTTTTTCAAATAGCGCTGTAACTAGTCGGTGTCG